>Ga0302272_1000605_pt1 | contig 16228 bp, 12 predicted proteins | sample III_Bog_N1_2_FD_198772 | JGI IMG/M metagenome (GOLD analysis project Ga0302272, IMG submission 198772) | Peat permafrost microbial communities from Stordalen Mire near Abisko, Sweden - III_Bog_N1_2 | ecosystem: Environmental > Terrestrial > Soil > Wetlands > Peat | place: Sweden: Abisko...
GGTGTTTTCTTTTGATTAGGTAAAACACAGAATGATTGTAAAAATAATTAATTAAAACCATAAATAGTCGAGAATGCGAAGATTCAGTTTGATTTTAAGCGTGGCATTGTGTTTTGGAGTTTGTTCTGGGGCTCATGCCGATTTTTTATTCTTTAAAAGTAAAAAGAAAGTAGTAAAGAAAGAGGTACCGGCTGAGAAGCCGCCGGTAAAAGGTCCGAAACCTTATGCTCAGGTGATAACCAACAAGGCTAAAACGACAAAGGGTTTGTTTAAGGTGCATAAAGTGGATAACAGTTATTTCTTTGAAATACCCGATTCGTTGCTGGGACGGGATTTGCTGGTGGTAAACCGTATCTCGAAGTCGGCTGCCGATAGCCGGAAAGGTTTTGCGGGTTATGCAGGTGATGAGATTGGCGAAAACGTGATTCGCTTTGAAAAAGGACCGAACGATAAACTGTTTATGAAGTCGGTGTCGTACTCGGAACGGTCGAACGATTCGACGGGCATGTATTTCTCGGTGCAAAAGTCGAACCTGCAACCTATCGTAGGGGCATTTGAAATAAAAGCCTACAAAAAAGACTCGGTGTCGAAAACACAGAATTCGGTTATTGAAGTTACCGACTTTGCCAACGGCGATAATTCCGTTTGGTTTTTCGATGAATGGGTAAAGAAGAACCTGTCGCTGGGCGGGTTGCTGACTGATCGTTGTTATATTGATACTATCAAATCGTTCCCAACGAATGTGGAAGTGCGCACGGTGAAAACCTATGCGCAGAAACCGCAGTCGCCGAGTGATGTAACACCTGATCCGTTGACTTATGAATTGAATACTTCCATTGTTGTACTGCCAAAAATACTGATGAAGTCACGGTATTACGATCCGCGTGTGGGATATTTCACAGCTAGCTATACCGATTTTGATCAGAATCCGCAAGGGGTGGAACGCGTGTCGATGATTTCGCGTTGGAGACTGGAGCCTAAAGACGAGGATGTGGAGAAATACAAAAAAGGAGAGTTGGTAGAACCTAAGAAACCGATTGTATTTTATATTGATCCGGCAACGCCTAAGAAATGGGTTCCGTTCCTGAAACAGGGTGTGAACGACTGGCAAAAAGCGTTTGAGAAGGCAGGGTTCAAAAATGCTATTTATGCATTAGAAGCACCGAAAGACTCTACCTGGAGCATTGACGATGCACGCCACTCGGCCATTGTATACAAACCATCCAATATAGCAAATGCTAGCGGACCGCATGTGCATGATCCGCGTACGGGTGAAATTCTGGAAACACATGTAAACTGGTATCATAATGTGATGCAGTTGCTCCACGACTGGTACTTTGTGCAGGCTGCAGCTATTGATACGGCAGCCCGTAAGATGGAATTCAGCGATGAACTGATGGGACAGCTGATCCGGTTTGTGTCGTCACACGAAGTAGGGCATACACTTGGATTGCGTCATAACTTTGGTTCGTCGAGCACCATTCCGGTAGAAAAGCTCCGTGACAAAGCCTGGGTGGAAGCTAACGGACACACGCCTTCTATTATGGATTATGCCCGCTTTAATTATGTGGCACAACCCGAAGATCATGTAGGACAAAGCGGCATATTCCCTCGTATTGGTGTCTACGACGACTGGTCGATAGAGTGGGGGTATAAATGGATGCCGGAATTTAAAACGGCACAAGAGGAAGTACCGTTTTTGAATAAGTGGGTAATTGAAAAGCTGAACTCGGATAAACGGTTTACTTTTGGAACGGAGATGGATCAGGACGATCCGCGTAACCAGAGTGAAGATCTGGGCGATAATGCTATGAAAGCAAGTGCTTATGGAATTAAGAATCTGCAACGCATCCTCCCAAATCTGTTGGTGTGGACCAAAGAAGCCGATAAAGACTATAAGAGCACGGCGCAAATGTATATGCAGATAGTGGGTCAGTTCTCGCGCTATATGGGACACGTGACTAAGAATGTGGCAGGTATTTACAGCACTCCTAAACGTGTAGAACAGGCAGGAGCCTTGTATGAATATGTACCGGCGAGCACACAAAAAGAAGCGTTAGCATTTCTAAATGTCCAATTGTTTACAACTCCTTCGTGGTTGATCAATAAAGATGTGATTGAAAAGCTGGGTGTTGATCCGGTTGTTACAATCGGGAAGATACAGCGGTCGGTTGTTACGCGTTTGATAAGCAAAAATACCTTTGATAAGATGCTTGAAAACGAAGCATACAATGGAGCTGCAGCCTACACGACGTTTCAGTTGTTGGACTTCCTGAAAAAGAGTATCTGGAGCGAGCTGGGCACAGGCAAGGCGGTAGATATTTATCGTCGGAGTCTGCAAAAGTCGTACGTTGATGCATTGGTTTCATTAGTTGGAAATGCCGGTCAGGTAGGTGTTGGTCGGGGCACTTCGGATGCAAGCGGTATTGCCCGGGTTCACCTGATGACCCTGAAATCCGAAATAGCTAAAGCGGCAGGTAGAAGTGCCGGAGTCAGCAAAGCACACTACGTGGACTTGCTAGCACAGATTACCGACGCACTGGATCCGAAGAAATAGTTGTTGTGTCTATATACTTAAAGCAGAAAGAAACAATCAATAGTGTGTGGAAATCGTAAAAACGGCAACTGAAGCTGTAAGGATGCGGTGGCTGACGAAGATAAACAAAATGGGAAAAGCTCAACGCTAATTATTTTCGATTTTAAACAGAATGAACTCCGGAATATCTGAAAAGATTATTCCGGAGTCTTTTTAGAGAGAATAACAAACCGGCACTGAGTTTGGACTACATTTGAGTGATTGAAATATGAATAAACGATAGGGTAGCAAAAGTATAGTAAAATGCAGTAAAATAAATCAAATCGAAACTATGCTCGGGTTGTTGAATAAAAACAGGGCTGGAATGGTGACATTTTGTGTAAATCGGGTTCATTTTCAAATAAAAACAAGTATTTTTGAACATCTGATGCCGGTGAATTCCGAGAAGTAAGATCCGATCTGAGTGATAACTGTAAGTCAATAATAATAAATCGAATAAACGTGACAGGGTTAAGTCTCCTGTTCTAAATATAAATTCAAAAAAAGTTAGCTGTATGATTAAAAAGATGCTCTTGGTAGCAGCAATTATTTTGAGTAGTACTTCTGTATTTGCTCAAAAAGATACCACGGCGGTGGATAGTTTTAAATTCACGATCGTAAAACAAAACAAAATCACTCCGGTGAAAAACCAGGCCAGCTCAGGTACCTGCTGGAGCTTTTCTACCATCGGATTTTTCGAATCGGAACTGTTGCGTATGGGTAAACCCGAAGTAGATTTATCGGAAATGTTTGTGGTGCATCATTCGTATACCGACAAGGCTGACAAATATGTACGCATGAACGGTGCCTGCAATTTTGGTGGTGGCGGTTCATTCTACGATGTATGGTATGTAATGAAAAATTATGGAATCGTGCCGGAATCGGTTATGAACGGATTAAATTATGGTGAAGAAAAACACAAACATGCTGAACTTGATGCATTGACGTCGGCTTATGTAAAGGTGATTGTTTCGAATCCAAACAAAAAACTCTCGACAGCGTGGAAAGCCGGTTTTGATGGCATTCTGGATGCTTACCTGGGTCAGACTCCGAAAGAGTTTACTGTTGATGGTAAGAAATACACAGCACTGACTTATGAAAAATCATTGGGATTGAATCTGGACGATTACGTATCGTTGACTTCGTTTACTCACCATCCGTTTTATGCACCATTTGCTATTGAAATACCCGATAACTGGCGTAACTCCGAATCGTATAACCTGCCACTGAACGAACTGATGCAGGTATTTGATAATGCTATCGACAAAGGTTATTGCGTAGCCTGGGCATCGGATGTAAGTGAAAAAGGTTTTACCCGTAATGGTATTGCTGTTGATCCGGAAGTGAAAGTAGCTAACCTGCCCGGTACGGATCAGGCAAAGTGGTTGAATATCTCACAAAAAGATATAGAAGAAAAGATTTATAAAGTAAAAGGTCCTCAACCCGAAGTAAAAGTAACTCCCGAAATTCGTCAGGCTGGTTTTGATAATTATCAAACTACCGATGATCATGGTATGGTTATTTACGGAACAGCCAAAGACCAGAACGGAACAAAATATTATCTGGTGAAGAACTCGTGGGGAACAGAAAATAAATACAAAGGAACCTGGTATGCCAGCGAAGCTTTTGTAATGCATAAAACTATTGATATCATGGTTCACAAAGATGCTATTCCAAAAGAAATACTGAAAAAACTGGGGATAAAATAATTCCCGTTTGCATTAAAATAAGAAGAGGCTTTCTAATTCGGGAAGCCTCTTTTGTTTTACAAGCTTTTTGTTTAATTTTGAAGCCTGAAAAAACTGAAGACCTATAATATGAACCGGGTAATTGTTTACTTATTGAAAGATATGGGTAATTTGGGGTGTTTCCCCGAATGCGTTGTGGTTGATACGGATGATAAGGGAGTGTTCTCTTCTCATTTTGTAAAAGTATCGAACCTGAATATATCCAATTATGAGGACCTTTTTGACGAAACTGATAGGATCTTATTCAACTTTTGTCAGAAACTGGAACCTGATATAATTGTATCCAAAATAGTAGATCGGGATGCAAGAACCTGGGAAAGTCTTGAGAAAAAGTTTTTCAAGAGTAAAAAATTAAACCCGGATGCCCAGTATGTGCGAGATTATCTGATAGAGTATATCGAGCAGAGTCAGAATGATTTTTTTGAGCATTTGTCCGACAAACAATTGTATTTGCCTCACGGAAAATTCCCGTTTATGTGGAGTCGGCTTAGTGTGGAGCCTGAAATGCCTGAATTGCTCTACTGCTTTGAAAGTACACCTGCCTGGATTTATTATTTTCTGGATATTACTTGTAAGGGTAAGCCGCTCGATCTGAAAAAAGGGAAGCTTGTTTCCCGTAAGTTAGCCCGTGTTTTATTGAAAAATAAGATTTATGAGTTCGAGGAAGAGGTAGATGGTTCCAAGATAATTCCTTTTTTTGATAAGGAAAAGGTATCGGTTTCTCAAATCAACGCTGAAGAGTATATACAGAAAGTCATACTCCCCTTAGTTCCTTCCAATCGGGTGCTGGCTATAGGGTTTGAAATCCTGACGGTGTCCGATATGTCGAATGCCATTTTACGTGTCCGGGAGATTGTTCCGGTACGGCAGTTTTCTCTGTTTGACACGGACGGAGAAACCGATTCGCAAGAGAAAAGTATTGTGCTTGAATTGGTGTTCGAATATCAGAATTTTGTATTCTGGGCGGGGCAGGGTGGCCCAACTACTAAGGTAGGTATGACCGATGATTCGTTTACTATTTACAAAGCCGAACGCGATCGTGGTTTGGAAAAACTGTATATAGACGCGTTGAAAGAAGCCGGACTCGATCTGGATGCTAAAGTGCGCAAGATGCCTTATGGCGAAGGTGTGGAATGGCTAAATGATAACTATAAAGTACTCGAATCGACCGGAGTTGAGATTAAGTTTGAAAAACGTAGTGGCGAAACTCAACGCATCTTTGTAGGTGAACGCAGTATTAGTGTAGAGGTAGAAGAAGGGCATGATTGGTTTGATATTAAAGGACACGTAAAATTTGGTTCTTTCGAAATCCCATTTGTTCGCGTGTTGAATTATATCAAGCAGAACAAACACCAAATGCTGTTGCCCAACGGCGAATATGTTCAAATTCCACAAGCCTGGTTTGAAGAATATAAGGCCTTGGCCGATTTTTGTAAGATTGAAGATGGAAAAACCGTTATTGCCAAGTATCATTGTGTAGTGGCGGATGAGCTTATGCGTGGAGCAAAAATAAAATTGTCGATCAAAGATAATATGCGGATGTTGTTGGAACATAAGCTTGATAAAGATTTTGATTTGCCGGTGAATTTCAAGGGGGAGTTGCGTCATTATCAGCAGCAGGGATACAACTGGTTACGGTTACTCGACGATTTGTCGTTGGGTGGCTGTCTGGCCGACGATATGGGTTTGGGGAAAACCATACAAACGCTTTGCCTGCTGCAATGGCTTAAAGAGCAAAACCGGGGTATGAATATACTGGTGGTACCTACCAGTTTAATCTATAACTGGGAACAGGAAGCGGCAAAGTTTACTCTCGGACTCAAGGTACATGTTCACACCGGTAATCAACGCTCGCACGATTTCAACGACTTTAAAGATGCAGATATTTTGCTTACCAGTTATGGTATTCTTCGGCGCGATAAGCATCTGTTGGCTGCTATTCCATTCAATTACGTGATTCTGGATGAAGCGCAGGCTATCAAGAATCCTCAGTCGGATATTACGCAGGTATGTCTTTCGCTCACGGCTCGTCGGTTCCTGACTTTGACGGGAACTCCACTTGAGAATTCGTTGACGGATCTGTGGTCGCAGGTACATTTCTTCAACCGGAATATGCTAGGCTCGTCAAATACTTTCCTGAAGGCTTGTAAACAACCCGAAAAACAGGAACTATACAGACAACTACTGAGGCCATTCCTGTTGCGGAGAAATAAAACAGAGGTGCTTACCGACTTGCCCGAGAAATCGATCATAGTGCAGTGGTGCGATATGAGCGAAGAGCAACAACGCTTCTACCGCGATATGCGGAACAGTTACCGTGATAAATTTCTTGAAAATAAAGATGCCTCGAATAAAGTGAGTCCAATGATTTTACTTGAGGGTTTGCTACGCTTGCGCCAGTCTGCCAATCACCCACGGTTAGCTGATAAAGAGTATACGGAGGATTCCGGTAAATTTGATACGGTTTGTCAAATGCTCGATGAGGTGATTTCGCAAGGGCATAAAGTTCTTATGTTTAGTTCGTTTGTTGAACATCTGAAATTGTATAAGCAGTATCTGGACGAAAAACGGATTGACTATTGTTACCTGGATGGAGGTACTAAAGACCGCAAGGGAGAGGTGGAACGTTTTCAGAACAGTGACGATGTACAAGTATTCCTGTTGTCGCTCAAAGCGGGTGGGGTAGGGCTTAATCTTACGCGGGCAAGTTATGTGTTTTTGCTCGACCCGTGGTGGAATCCGGCAGCCGAAGCGCAGGCTTTCGACCGGGCGCACCGCATAGGGCAGCAAAACAAGGTGTTTGTTTATAAATTTATTTCCCGAAACACGATAGAAGAGAAGATACTCAAACTGCAGGAAGAAAAGCTTCAGCTCTTTGATGCCATGATGAATCAGGATAATGAAATACTGAAACAGCTGGATGTAAATGCCGTGATGAAATTGATAGAATAAACAAGAGGCTTTCCTTAATCGGGAAAGCCTCTTATTCTATAATTCAGTTATCAAACTCAATAAGCGTGATCGTCACCATTCACATCTTCAATGTCAATTCTCTTTTTCTCCATAGAACGCCATGCGATAAAGATATAGGCAAGAACTACCGGAATAAAGAGTGAGACAATGGACATGGCTTTGAGCGTAAACAGGCTGGACGACGAGTTGAAGATAGTCAATGAGCTCTGTAAAGCCGGTGTGGCAGGATAATATGCTGTGTTATTGTATCCGGCTACAAGCAATAAACTGCAAACTGTTACTACGGTGCCTGCACCAGCAAACCAGATTCCTTTTTTGAACTTAGCCGAAATCCAAGTTCCTATAACCCCAACCAATACAGCTACTACTCCAAGCAGGAATAATACCAGCACAACAGGCATTTCTATCAGGTTGGTAAAGTATTTGTATTTCTCCATAGACACAACTCCCGTAGCCGGATCAACCGCAAAACCGTCGGAGAATAAAGTCCAGATAACAAAAGTCAGAAAGAATACCACAAAAGGAATGGCGTTATACCACAGATATTTTCGTGAACGGGCTTCCAGTACGGGATGGTTGAGTCTGTTGATGAAAAATAATACGGCTAACGAACGGGCCAAGAAGAATACAGCCAGTCCAAGCATCCAGTTGCGGAGGTTGAGCAATGCTTCCAATCCGTGCCACTCATTGCCCCACGAGCTGATGACAGGTGCCAGTTGTTGTGTAATATTGCTTTTGTTTACATTGAAATCGGAACCGGTAAAGAACGTGGCAATGGCTACACCAATCAGGAAAGTACCCAACAGTCCGTTTATAAACAGAAAACTACGATAGGTGTTTATTCCAAATACGTTTCCAGGTTTCGATTGAAATTCGTAGGAAACCGCCTGAATGATGAAGCAAAACAAAATAGCCATCCAAACCCAGTAAGCTCCACCAAAACTGGTAGAATAAAATAAGGGAAATGAAGCAAAAAAGGCCCCGCCAAATGTCACCAGTGTGGTGAAAGTGAATTCCCACTTCCGGCCAAGGGTATTTACCAACAAGCGGCGTTCATCTTCGGTCTTCGATAAGGAGAATAACATGGATTGTCCGCCCTGAACAAAGAGTAAAAAAGCAAGTAATCCGGCCAGTAGTGAAATGATAAACCACCAATAATGTTGTAAGAATGAATATGTGATCATACTGTTTTATTTTAGAGTGTTAGATTATAGAAAATCAATGAGCTTCCGGTCCTTTTTGAATTTGTTTGAGCATGATGCGTATCTCGGCAATCAGAAGAGCCGTAAACAAAACGGCAAAAAGGACGAAGGTGATCATAACCGAAGCCGATGATATGTTGGATATGGCAGCCTGAACAGGCAATACATCCTGAATAGCCCAGGGCTGACGACCTACTTCGGCTACTGCCCAACCTAACTCGCCGGCAACATATCCCAACGGAATACTCCATAAACTAACCCAGAGTAACCACTTCTTTTTCTCTATCTTGTTGTTATAACTAAAGAATAAAACCAGTGCAAACAAGGCAATAAAATAAAATCCTAACGCAACCATGATATGGAACGAATAAAAAACGGTTGGCACGTTTGGTATCAGTCCTTCCGCTTTGTCGATATATCCGTAACCAAAGTGCGCATAGTTTTCTTTCAGTGCTGCTTTATGCAGTTTGGCTGCTGTACTGTCTTTGGCAGTAATTGCCTTTTGGTAGTCGGATAGCGACTGGATAGCTGCTTTTCCGCGTTTGTGTCTTTCTTCGAACGAAAGAGCTGTGCCTTTCGGAGTCTGGTAACCTCCGTCGATGATATCTTTCACGCCCGGTACAAATGCGTTGGCATCGCGGTAAGCCAGGATCGATAACATGTAAGGTATTTGAACCTTAAATAAATAAGGATTAATAGAATCTTTGTAGGATTTTTTATCTGGATTTAATATCCCCACGGCAACCAGACCGGTACCGGCTTTACCCTGATAAAGTCCTTCCATGGCTGCCAACTTCATGGGTTGATGTTGGGCTACATTGTATGCCGAACCGTCGCCGGTGTAGGCTATCAGCAATGATGATACAATGCCGAAGATAGCACCGACCCGAATGCTTTTCAGGGCAAAGTCTACTTCACGCTTTTTGATTAAGAACCACGAGCTAATGCCAATGACAAATAAACCTCCCATTACCCAACCGGACAATACCGTATGGAAAAACTTATTCATGGCTACGGGCGAAAACAGGATGCTCCAGAAATCGATCATCTCGTTGCGAACCGTATCCGGATTGAATTCCATGCCCACCGGATATTGCATCCATGCATTGGCAACCAATATCCACAATGCCGAAAGTGTGGCTCCCAGTACGGTTAACCAGGTAGATGCCAGGTGAAACTTCTTGCTGACTTTTTTCCACCCAAAGAACATGATGGAAATAAAAGTTGCTTCCATAAAGAAAGCCATAATACCTTCGATGGCAAGTGGTGCCCCGAAAATGTCGCCTACGAACCAGCTGTAGTTGGACCAGTTAGTTCCGAACTCAAACTCCAGAATGATGCCGGTGGCCACGCCAATGGCAAAGTTTACTCCGAAGAGTGTCATCCAAAACTTAGTAGCTTTTTTCCATTGCTCGTCGCCTGTTTTTACGTACAAAGTTTCCATGATTGACATGATAACCCCTAAACCCAGCGTGAGCGGTACAAAAAGCCAGTGATACATAGCAGTCATGGCAAACTGTGCCCGTGACCAATCCACTAATGATGCGTCCAATAAATTCATAATTGTTTCTAGTAGTTAGTTATAAAAGTGTTTGATATCATTTTGTTTTATTTATTAGTTCCTGGCGAACATGATTTGCTTTGCTTTGGTCGTCTTTGAAATTTGAGTTCAGGTAGTTTGGAAAGAAAAATATGCGCAATACAGCAAACATGATAAATAGCTTGATCAACACAATTAACCATAAAGTCTTCCCGACGGTCATATTTCTGAATCCGTCGCGATAAAACGAATATAAAGATTGTAATGGGAGAGGAGTTCTCATAATGCGTGTTTTATCCGAATAACAATAGCTGCATAATTCGATTACAAAAATATCAATAAATTTGGTATAATTACAAAAGCGTACTGGATTTTATTTAAATTTTATTTCAATTAGTCTGATTTGTGAAAACCGGACTAATATCCCAACGCTTGTCTGATGAAAATTACCTTTATTCTGCTCTCATCAAATAAAACTGCAATCTGGTTATTTAATGATTCTTCGTAAATGAGCTAAGGACTTCTGAAGTTGAAAATAACTACCTTTGCACTCCGAAAATTATAAGAGAATGAGACAAGGAAAGATCGTCGACATGACCTCGGGCCCTATCACCCCACAGATTATTCATTTTACCGTACCGTTGGTTATCGGCAATTTTTGTTTGCTGACCTACAATGCGGCAGATTCCATCATTGTGGGGCGTTTTATCGGGGCCAATGCATTGGCTGCGGTGGGGGCGGCAAGCCCGATTATGAATATTGTTTTGTTTCTTATAGTGGGTATTTGCCTGGGAATGTCGGTGCTGATGGGAAATTTCTTCGGAGCGGGCGACATTGCCAAACTGAAACGGGAAATATCGACGGCTCTCATTGCAGGGGGTGTGTTTACATTGGTGATTATTTTGTTGGGACTGATCTTCTCGCGTGCCATTCTGTCTCTCATGAATACTCCGGCGGAAATTATGGATGATGCCACCCTTTTTCTGCGCATTATCTTCGTGGGGATGTTCTTTACCTTTATCTACAATATTTACGCTTCCACGTTGCGGAGCATGGGAAATTCGCGGGCTTCGCTTTACTTTCTTATTGCTTCTGCCGTGCTGAATGTTTTGCTTGATTTACTGTTTGTACCGGTACTCAAGCTGGGTATAGCGGGTGCTGCTTGCGCCACGGTTATTGCCGAGGCTTTGTCGGCTTTGTTTTGTATTGTCTATGTGCGCAGAAAAATTCCAATCCTGAAATATACGCGTCATGAATTTGTGTTTGACCGGTCGTTGCTACGCGAGACGGTCAACTATAGTTCGGTGGCGGCTATGCAGCAGATTACCCTGCACGTAGGAAAACTGTTGGTACAAGGTGCTGTCAACCCGTTGGGCATTTTTGCTATTGCGGCTTTTAATGCAGTAGGGCGTATTGATGACTTTGTGATGACGGTGCAGCAAAACATTGCACATGGCACTACCGGATTTATGGCACAGAACATAGGCGGTGGGAGAGGTGATCGCATCCGAAAGGGCTTTTATACCGGACTGAAAATGGAGGTGATTTACAGTCTGGCGATGGGAGTTATTATTTTTGTTTTTGCCCGTCAGTTTGTTACCCTGTTTGTGGGCAATGAGGGTGCCAAGGTGGTGGAGTCGGGTGTACAGTACCTGAAAATTATGTCGTTTATTTACCTGCTTCCGGGAGTAACCAACATCCTTCAGGGTTATTTCCGAGGATTGGGCAAGCTGAAAATAACGCTTAACTCCACGTTTACGCAAATAGTGGCACGTGTCATTTCTGCTTATCTGATGGCCTCTTACTTCCAGCTGAGAGGTATTGCGCTGGCTTGCCTGGTAGGCTGGATTTTTATGCTGGCTTATGAACTGTGGGTGTTTTTAAAGACCTGGAAAGCGAATTGAGGTCTTGATCTAGCTCTCATTCCTTTTCAATATCACCATGACCTAAATACACAATATTATATTGTGCATCCTGAATGACATAATACATTCTGTAAATTCCTTTATTGAAAGGTATAAAATTAAAAGTAAGCTGCTGCTTGTCATACGATCGATTGCTTAATAATTTGTGATATTTATTGTCAACTATCACTATATTCAGAATATGATTGGTATGGTAATAGAGAAGATATCCGTTTGTGCTGACCGGATTTGGGGCAAACATAGTAGATGTGCTTGAATAGATCGTATTGTCCGGATAAGTCATTGGCTCAGCTGTTGCTCTTTTTGTAAAGTCGAGCGTGTCGAATAATTGTTTTTCCCGGGAAGTAAACTCGTCATTTAACCTCCAATCATCGCTGTCAATATCACCAGGCCATCCGCTTTCACTCATATAGGTAATTCCTTTGATTGACAAAGTCGAATCGTCCTCGTCGGTTTTACAAGAAATAAGAAAAAAGAGAATGAGTGCTGTAAGTGCGTATGTTATTTTCATTGATTGAAGTGTGTAAATTAATGCCAGTTTGATATGAGTTCCCGATAGGAATATAAACCAATTATCTTTCAGCAATTTTAAAGAATCTGTTCCAACGTATTTTACCACTAAACCAACCCTTATCATTGTCTAACGATAACCAAACCATGACCGGACGACCAACAATATGATCTTCGGGTACAAACCCCCAATAGCGGGAATCGGCCGAATTGTGGCGGTTGTCGCCCATCATCCAGTAATAATCCATTTTGAAGGTGTAAGTTTTGCTTGGTTTTCCATTAATATAATAGACGCCGTTTTTAGTTTCAAACTTATTATTTTCGTAGACCCGAATAACCCGTTCGTAAATAGGTAAATTGTACGAATTCAGTATCAGGGTAGCTCCTTTTTTTGGTATCCATACTGGACCATAGTTATCACGGGTCCAACTTTTATGACCACCCAGCGGAAATACGTCCAGGTGCTTTGACTCTTCGATTTTAATTTTAGTGACGCCCGCTATCTGTTGTATCTTTGTATAAGCTTCTTCATTCAACGGAAAATGATAAACCGGCAATTGTGGATTAAGCCCAAGCTCTACGATTTGTTGCGAGTTTTGTTGGTTTATCTGTTCAGGTTGGTTGCTCTTTACAAGTAAAGAATCGTCGGCAACGCTGATTCCCAATTTATCTAACACGGATCGTGTAAAAAGAGTACCGTCAGTCTGAATGAAATAATTAAACTGAATTCCCGGAATCTTCTGTTGTTTTTGTCCATTTACATAAACCTGATTGTCTTTAATCTGAAGCCAGTCACCTGCCACAGCCACACAGCGTTTCACGAAATTTTCACGACGATCGACCGGTCGATAAACAATGTCTCCGAAAAAGTCTTTTCTTTTGTTTACTAAGTCTCTCCCTAATTGATAACAGGACGTGTAATAATCAGGATTGGTTACTTTTAATGCTACTGTGTCGCCGGTTGGAAAATTGAACACTACTATATCGTCGTGTTTAATGGTATCAAAACCTTTCAGGCGATGATAACCCCACTGTGGTTTTTCAATAAACGACTTACAATTAAGCAGCGGAAAGGTGTGCTGAACCAATGGAAAGGCGAGTGGCGTGTTGGGTACGCGAGGTCCGTAACTGGCCTTGCTTACAAACAAAAAGTCGCCAACCAATAAACTCTTTTCCAACGAAGAACTTGGTATCTGGTAGTTTTGAAACAAAAAAGTGTTGATAAAATATACTGCTACCAATGCAAATACAATGGCATCTACCCAACCCATGATGCTTAATACCGTCTTGTTTTTAGATTTTTTCCACCAGGTCCACGGAATGTAATGAGAAATGAAAGCATCAACTATCAGAGGCAAACCAAGCAGCCACCAGAAGTTGCCCACCCACACAATAAATAAAATATAAATTAAGCTCCACACGCTGCATTTAATCCATTGCTTCAGCGGTTGTTGAAAACGCTCAGTTTGTTTGTCTGCACTCATAGTCTAAATTGTTGATTTTAATTTTTAGCAAGCAGTATCATTCTTTATTCGCTCCAAATCCCGTTTTTAAACAGCTGAAACCATTTTTCAATATCCTGATCAGTATACAATTTTATTGCTCCGAATATCTCCCGGGCAAATTCGATGGTAGCAATGCCATTGGCAGTGATAATATTTTGATCAGTCACGGCAAACGCATTGATATAATGCTTTTCTCCCGAATAATGTGCTGCAACAGCCTTCAGATACTGTAAGTCGTTGCTTGTATGTTTCCGGTTGTCCAAAAATCCCAGCTCTCCTAAATAGGTTGTGGCAGCACAGATGGCGGCAATTGTTTTTCCTTCGGCAAACAGTGTTTTTGTCAGCGGGTCTATTTCCCTATTCTCGCCTTTTTCCCAGGCTGTACCTCCGGGCAGAATAAGCATATAAACATCGTTGGCATTAACTTCCGACAACGACAGGTCGGGTAATACATGCAAGCCGCCCATAGAGCTAACGGGCTTTCCATCTGCAGAAAAATAGATTAAATCAAACTCTTCACTTTTCTTGATCTCAGGAGTCAGATAGGCAATTTCCCAGTCGGAAAAGCCATTGAAGAGGAATACAAATATTTTTTTGTTGTTCATAAAAAGGGGGTTTTAATGTTTCTTCCTGCAAATATACTTAACTTTTACAAACAATCTTATTTCTGAAGCGGAAAAAATGAAGCCCCGCTCTCGCAGGGCTTTATTACTTTACAGATCTTATTTGCGTTGCTTGCGTTATTTGCGTGCTTTTAATACAACCCCGCGATTAAGCTGTGGCGGCTCGTTATTTTTTAGCGGCGTCTGTGTCTTTGTTTTTGTTGTTTTTGGCCATGGTGGAACGTTGCTCGGCGGTGATGCGGGCGGCATCGAGCGTGCGGTTAATGAAGTCCGACAATTCTTTGTACGGGTCGGTTCCATTTACGCGTCCCAAGGCATTTATTTGCTCACACAGGTCGGCAAATGCCGTTTGCGTGTTGCCACGCTCAGCTTTGGTAAGACCCACCTTGTAGTTAGCTTCCACCACGGTGCGATCGCTGTACAGGTCGTCATACTGTTTGTTGTATTCTTCCGTTTTTTCTTTCCAGGGTGTGGCGGTGGTTGTTTGCAGGTTGGCGAGGCTTTCGGGAGTGTTCAAATCCTGAAGCAACTTCTTCAGGGTTCCCGATTCTTCGCGCACCGGTAAGTCCTGTATCTTGGTTCCATGTTTTTCCATAATGAACCACAAGCTCTGCGCTGCCTGAGCCACTGCGGGCACCGGATAATTTAGTTGCGATTTCACATGCCCGTAAAGTCCCACCACCATTTCATCGCGCAATTCGTCCAACTCATGTAGCCGGGTTGTTTTACCCGTTTTTCGCGACTCTTTCAGTGCGTCGTCAAAAGCCTGTAGGCGTGTTTCGAACTCTGTAGCCTGCGATTCAATTTTCAGTGCTTTCCAATCTAATTTCTTTAAATAGTCACGGATTAAAATCATTACCTGAAAAAAATCCATCTGACGAACAAAATGTAATAAAAATACTTTAATCATACCATTAGTTTTTTTGGGGGTTTGTAATCTGTTTATTTAAAAGCACGTCCACCTGCGTAGATGTGCTGTTTTTTCAGTTCGATTGGGTTTGTCCCGCGACGGGACGAAACCTCACCTTTTTCGGACTAGCTCTGTCCCGCGACGGGACGATGCATTCTTGCCCGGAAATGTGCTGTCCCGTGACGGGACGGTGCTTTTTTATCGGGAAATGGCCTGTCCCATGACGGGACGATGCTTTTCAGCCCGAAAATGCTCTGTCCTGCGTCGGGACAGTGCTTTCTCACCTCAAAATGGTCTGTCCCATCGCGGGACGATACTTCTGTGTGCGCGGACAGTTTGTTTTACGTGCATCACGGCATGTCCGACGCATTAAGTTGTATTTCCCGGTTCGCCGAAGACTTGTTTTTATCCTCGGGAGTACTTTCCGGTTTGTGCAAGATGTTTCGTTGCAGCGAGTGTCTACTTATTTTTTGCTTAATGAAGCCGCTTGCTTTAATAAGTAGCTTATCTTTCAGTTTTTGCTTCCCAAAGTTATAAATGATTTTTCAATTTTCCAAAAAAACTTTTGGACATTTGCTAAAAAAACGAGGCCCTAAATTATTTATCATCAGGCAGAAATATTTTGAGCCAAAAATATTTTTGGACATCGGAAGTGAAAAGGGCGAAAAATAGCTGGATTTAACAACCGATATTGCTCTACAAAGGGGTGTTTATATA
>Ga0302272_1000606_pt1 | contig 16188 bp, 10 predicted proteins | sample III_Bog_N1_2_FD_198772 | JGI IMG/M metagenome (GOLD analysis project Ga0302272, IMG submission 198772) | Peat permafrost microbial communities from Stordalen Mire near Abisko, Sweden - III_Bog_N1_2 | ecosystem: Environmental > Terrestrial > Soil > Wetlands > Peat | place: Sweden: Abisko...
TAACCCTTGTAAGTCCGGATTCAGGATCGTCCATAAAAAAGATACTCTGGCGTAGTTATTTCATGGAGAACGATATCAAAAACAACAAATTAGATATTTATCATGGACTGAGCCATGAAATTCCTTTTAAATCAAAGAATAAGCATACAAAGTATATTGTCACAATTCATGATTTGTTATTTCTCAGGTTCAGGCAAAATTTTAAATGGGTCGATATTCAAATCTATTTGTCGAAGATAAAATATAGTTGTAAACATGCTGACCTGATTTTGGCCGTAAGCGACCAAACGAAACAGGATTTGATCAATTTTCTGGATGTTCCTTCCGAAAAAATTGTTGTGAGCTATCAATCGTGTTCCGACTTGTATTACCAGGAGCAAAACGAAACAGTTAAGACTTTCGTTAAAACAACCTATAACTTACCAGACAACTACTATTTATTTGTAGGCGCTCTGGTAAAACATAAGAATATCGACCGGATTATTGAAGCTTTAGCCTTTTTACCTAAGGAGATTCAATATCCTCTTGTGATTGTCGGGAAAGGAAATGAATACAAAAAACATCTTCTTGAAATTATTAAGAAACATCAGTTGGCTGATAAAATTCATTTCATTGATTATGTACAAAGTGAACATTTACCATCGATCTATCAACTTGCGAAATTGTTGATTTGGCCTTCCTTATTTGAAGGTTTTGGAATTCCCATTGTTGAAGCGCTATTCAGCAAATTACCTGTTATTACATCCAATGTGGGATGTTTCTCAGAAGTTGGGGGTGAAGGCACGTGCTATGTTAACCCGGAAAGCGCATCCGACATTGCTTTAGCCATTGAATCAATTGCTACAAATCCAATTCGATATGCCGAAATGCAGGCAAATGGATATGCTTATGTACAGAAGTTTCATATCAGAAATACGACTGCTCAACTTATGGAATTATATTCAAATCTGACAAAGATTGGTTAATTCTTCAATATTATTACTTTTGTTGCATGAAGATAGGTCGTTAATTACCAGTAACTGATTAATTAACTATTTAATAATTAGACATTTTAAAAACATGAAATTACTTGAAGGAAAAACAGCCATAATTACTGGCGCGTCGAGAGGCATTGGAAAAGCAATTGCCCTTAAATTTGCGAATGAAGGATGCAATATTGCCTTTACCGATCTGTTCGAAGATGAGAACATGAAAAACACTGAAGCTGAATTAAATGCAATGGGCATAAAAGCCAAAGGATTTGCTTCGAATGCTTCTAATTTTGAAGATACTGATCGTGTTGTGAACGAAATAGTTGCTGAATTTGGTGCTGTTGATGTTTTGGTGAACAATGCTGGAATCACAAAGGATACGCTACTGATGCGAATGACCGAAGATCAATGGGATGCTGTGATTAATGTGAATCTAAAATCGGTTTTCAACTTTACCAAAGCTGTTCAGAAAATCATGCTGAAACAAAAATCTGGATCAATTATTAATATGAGTTCTGTGGTTGGAGTAAGTGGAAATGCCGGGCAATCCAATTATTCAGCATCAAAAGCTGGTATCATCGGTTTTACCAAATCAATTGCCAAAGAACTTGGCTCACGTGGAATTCGCTCGAATGCAATAGCCCCGGGATTCATTATTACAGAAATGACGGCAAGAATTCCGGAAGATGCACGCAAACAATGGGAAGCAAGCATTCCTTTAAAACGAGGTGGTACTCCTGACGAGGTAGCGAAGGTTGCTCTTTTTCTTGCTTCCGATCTATCTTCGTATGTTAGCGGCCAGGTTATTAACGTTTGTGGTGCTATGAATACCTAAGATACCTGAGAAAACGAAATAAAAAAGCCGGATTAAATTTCCGGCTTTTTTATTTTGTAAGAAATGAATATTGAATTATCGATCCTTTTTTATCAATTGTATTTGATACTATAATTTTTTAGATTCTGAAGATAAAATCTTGATTTTTATCTTTTCAGTTTTCTTATCGAAACCAACAGAAATAGTATCTCCCTGAATTACAGAAGATTTAATGATAACTTCTGCTATTTCATCTTCCAGATATTTTTGTATCGCCCTTTTTAAAGGTCGGGCTCCAAATTGAACATCAAATCCTTTTTCAGCTATAAAATCTTTGGCAGCAACTGATATTTTTAATTTGTAATTCAGCGAGTTAACCCTTTCATAAAAGCCTTTTAGTTCAATATCGATGATTTCATGAATGTGTTCTTTGGTCAGCGAATTAAACATGATAACATCATCAATTCGATTTAGAAATTCGGGTGCAAAAGTTTTCTTGAGAGCCTTTTCCAAAATATATTTGGCATGGTCACCTTCATCAAGGCTTGAACTTTGAGTAGTGAATCCAACTCCACGGCCAAACTCAGATAATTGGCGTGACCCAATATTTGAAGTCATAATGATTATAGTGTTCTTGAAATCAATGTTACGACCTAAACTATCGGTTAATCGTCCTTCGTCCAAAACCTGAAGTAGCAAATGGAAAACATCTGGATGTGCTTTTTCGATTTCGTCAAGAAGAACAACGCAATAAGGTTTCCGACGAACTTTTTCGGTTAGTTGTCCACCTTCTTCATAGCCCACGTATCCGGGAGGAGCGCCAACCAATCTGGAGACTGAGAATTTTTCCATGTATTCGCTCATATCTACCCTGATTAGTGAATCTACACTATCAAATAAATACTTTGCTAAAACCTTTGCAAGTTGCGTTTTACCAACACCGGTAGGTCCGAGAAAGATAAATGAGCCAATTGGTTTATTAGGATCTTTTAGCCCAGCTCTATTTCGCTGGATAGCCTTTACAATTTTAATAATGGCTTCATCCTGACCAACTACACTTCCTTTAATCTGCTTGCCCATATCCATCAAGCGTTTTCCTTCAGCCTGAGCAATACGCTGTACGGGCACACCTGACATCATCGCAACCACTTCGGCAACCTTTTCCTCGGTGACTGTTTCACGGTGACTGATAAGTTCTTTTTCCCATTCTTCTTTTTCCTGATCAAGCAATTGCAGTAAACTTTTTTCTTTATCGCGATGATTAGCTGCTAGTTCAAAGTTTTGACTTTTAACTGCTTTTATTTTTTCTTCTTTTGTTTTTTCTATTTTTTCTTCAAGCTTTACGATACGTTCCGGAACATTGATGTTCGAAATATGAACCCTCGATCCAGCCTCGTCCAGAGCATCAATCGCCTTATCAGGTAAAAAGCGGTCGGGAATATATCTGGCCGTCAGATTAACACATGCCTCAATGGCTTCCGGCGTATAAATTACATTATGATGATCCTCGTATCGTTCTTTAATGTTATTTAGAATTTCAATCGTTTCATCAACAGATGTTGGTTCGACCATAATTTTCTGAAACCTTCGTTCCAACGCACCGTCTTTTTCAATTTGTTGACGGTATTCGTCGAGGGTAGTTGCACCAATGCATTGAATTTCACCACGAGCCAAGGCTGGTTTCAGCATATTCGCGGCATCAAGCGAACCGGTTGCACCACCTGCACCAATGATGGTATGTATTTCGTCGATGAACAAAATAACATTACTGACTTTGGATAACTCATTCAGAATGGCTTTCATTCGTTCTTCAAACTGTCCCCTGTATTTGGTGCCGGCTACAATTGAAGCGATATCCAAACTCACAACCCGTTTATCAAATAATACTCTTGATACTTTTTTCTGAACTATTCGTAATGCAAGTCCTTCAGCAATAGCTGATTTGCCAACTCCAGGTTCCCCAATCAGAATCGGATTATTTTTCTTTCTTCGCGATAATATTTGAGCCAAACGTTCAATTTCACGTTCTCTTCCTACAATTGGGTCTAAATTATTTTCTTCGGCTGCTTTGGTAATATCAACACCAAAATTATCAAGAACCGGAGTTTCTGATTTGGGATTTGTAGGTTTTTTTGCTGAAGACGAGGTCGCTCCTCCGGTTGATTTTGAGAAACTATCATCCGCATCGTCGTCTTCATCATCGAATTCCGATTTATCTTCCGGATTTTTTGAAGCTTCAAGCTTTGACTTCAGAATGTAATAATTGATATGATATTCGTTTAAAATGTTGCTTATCAAACTATCCTTATCTTTAATTAATGCAAGTAGCAGATGCCCTGTATTTATGGTTGGACTGTTAAATGCCCGTGCTTCCAAATAAACAAGTTTCAACGCTTTTTCGGCTGACTTAAGCAATTGAACAGAGGCCTGAGAATCAATATCTTTACCTGTTCTTAGATTTTCTTCAATTGATTGTTTTATTTCAGCCAGATTAACGCCCAGGTTTGTGAGAATTTCAATAGCAATACCTTCTCCATCTCTCAGGATTCCAAGAAAAATATGCTCTAATCCAATACTTCCATTACCTAATCGAATAGCTTCCTCACGGCTGTATGAAAGTACATCTTTAATTCGTGGTGAAAATTGTGAATCCATATATGTTGTCACGTTAAAAAATTACGTTTCCAAAATAACAAAAAGTATTCCTAAAAGTTGGTATAGTTTTTCATACCTCAGAACTTACTTCATCAAAATTACTCAATAATTGTTAAGTTTTAAGTTTAATTTGTTGATTTTTTAAACATTGCATTGTTCAAATCTTATTCCGAATTTACGAATGAAAAGCATGGAAATAGCTTGATTCAAGAAGTATTTTTGTACTTTTGTCAGTCAATTTTAAATCATTTTTTTTAAAGGAGGAGTAAATGTCTGAAGGCGAAAAAATTATCAAAATAAATATTGAAGAGCAAATGAAATCAGCATATATCGATTATTCGATGTCTGTCATAGTTTCAAGAGCACTTCCGGATGTGAGAGATGGTTTAAAGCCTGTTCATCGTCGCGTATTGTTTGGGATGAGTGAATTGGGAAATTTTCCTAATAAGCCCTATAAAAAATCAGCAAGGATTGTGGGGGAAGTAATGGGTAAGTATCACCCGCATGGTGACTCGTCCATTTACGGAACATTGGTTCGTATGGCTCAGGATTGGTCGTTGCGTTATACGTTGGTTGACGGGCAGGGTAACTTTGGATCAGTTGATGGTGATAGTCCGGCTGCAATGCGTTATACTGAAGCACGATTGTCGAAAATTGCAGAAGAGACTCTTGCTGATTTGGATAAAAACACGGTAGATTTTCAGCCTAACTTTGACGAGTCGTTGAAAGAACCAACCGTATTGCCAACCAGGATTCCACAATTGTTAGTTAACGGAGCATCAGGTATTGCTGTAGGTATGGCCACCAATATGCCTCCTCACAATTTATCTGATACAATCGATGCAATTATTGCTTACATTGATAATCCTGAAATTGATATTCAAGACCTTATTCTAATTATAAAAGCACCTGACTTTCCGACTGGAGGTATAATATATGGATACAGAGGTGTTCAGGATGCATTTGAAACAGGGAGAGGTCGGATTGTCGTCAGAGGAAAAGCTCATATTGAGACAACACCGAATGGAAGAGAAAAGATTATCATTACTGAAATTCCGTATATGGTCAATAAAGCAGAACTTATTATTAAGACTGCTGAATTGATCAATGATAAAAAGATCGAAGGAATTTCGAATGTGAACGATGAATCAGACCGCGAAGGAATGCGCATCGTATTTGACATCAAACGAGATGAAATTTCGAATGTAGTTTTGAATAAGCTTTACAAATACACACAGCTACAGAATAGTTTCAGCGTTAATAATATTGCTTTGGTAAATGGGCGACCTAAATTGCTTAATCTGAAAGATTTAATTCATTATTTTGTTGAACACCGACATGAAGTTGTCATCCGGAGAACGCGATTTGAATTGGATCAGGCAGAAAAGCGTGCACATATTTTAGAAGGGTTGATTATTGCCAGTGATAATATTGAAGAAGTAATAGCAATTATTCGTGCTTCAAAAAATCCAGACGAAGCAAGATTGCAATTAATGGAACGTTTCTGTTTGTCTGAAATTCAATCCAGGGCAATTGTAGAAATGCGTTTGCGTCAGTTGACTGGTCTTGAACAAGATAAATTACATGCAGAATACGAGGAAGTAATGAAACAGATTGAATATCTGAAAGGTGTTTTGGCAGATATCAATCTACGTATGGAGATCATTAAAAAAGAACTTCTTGAGATAAAAGAAAAATATGGCGACGTTCGTAAAACCGAAATTGTCCCAAATGCAGAAGAGTTCAATCCTGAAGATTTTTATGCTGATGAAGAAATGGTTATAACTATTTCTCATTTAGGATACATCAAACGGACTCCGCTTACTGATTTCAAAACACAAGGAAGGGGAGGAGTCGGATCAAAGGGTAGTACCACCAGAGATTCTGATTTTCTCGAACACATGTTTAATGCTTCGATGCACAATACATTACTTTTATTCTCAGAAAAGGGTAAATGTTTCTGGTTGAAAGTTTATGAAATACCTGAAGGAACAAAAACATCAAAAGGCCGTGCTATTCAGAATGTTATAAACATTGAACAGGATGATAAAATTCTGGCATACATTAATATACTGAACTTAACGGATCCGGAATATATTAACAACAACTTTATCATCCTTTGTACAAAAAAAGGAATAATTAAAAAAACCTCGCTTGAAGCTTATTCTCGTCCGCGTCAGAATGGAGTTAATGCTATTACCATCAGGGAAGACGATCAACTTTTTGAAGCCAGAATGACCAACGGAAATCATCATATCATGATGGCCGTTCGTTCCGGTAAAGCCGTTCGTTTTGAAGACAGCAGCGTTCGACCTATAGGAAGAACCGCTTCGGGAGTGCGTGGAATAACCCTTGGACATGATCAGGATGAGGTTGTTGGTATGGTTTGCGTTGAAAATGAGAATGAAGACATTTTAGTTGTTTCTGAAAATGGCTACGGAAAACGTTCTAAAATTGAAGATTACCGATTAACCCATCGAGGAGGAAAAGGAGTTAAAACAATTAATGTAACTGAAAAAACCGGTAAGGTAATCTCGATTAAGAGTGTTGATGAAACAAACGACCTGATGATTATTACTCAAGCAGGGCTTACAATCAGGATGTCAATTTCAGCACTTCGGGTTATTGGACGCACCGCTCAAGGAGTTCGCCTAATTAACCTAAAAGAAGGAGATCAAATTGCTTCAATAACAATTGTACCAACATCAGAAGATGAAGTTGTCGATTTTTTAGATGAAAATCAGGATATAGTTGAAGATAATGATGATCAATCTGATCAATAATAGATAATTTTAGAAAATTAATTACATTTATAGCATAATTACAAACTTTTTATTGACATGAAGAGAACAACAATTTTATTTGCTTTACTTTTTGCCGGTACCTGCGTATTCGCACAAAAAGGCAAGGTAGCCAGTGCTTTAAGTTACAAAGAAACCGGTAAGCTCGACAAAGCGGTTGAAGCGATAGAAGAAACTATTGATGCAAACAACCCTAAAACTGAAGGTTCTATAACCTGGCCACACACCTGGGAAGTTCGTGGTGAAATTTACCAGGCAGTATTTCAATCGAAAGATGAAAACTACAAAAAACTAAGTAATGACCCTTTAACTGTCGCTTTTGATTCTTATATCAAAGCGTTACAACTTGATGACAAGGATCGTTTTTCGAAAAGTGTAAAAATTAAACTTACCTTTTTAATACAAGATCTTTCAAATCAGGCGGTTGCTTCTTTCCAAGAATCAAAATATGATAAAGCTTTGAAATCTTTCGAACAGATTATGGCTATTGAGAAAACTCCTGTTTATAAAGCAGATGAACCCAATGCTGTTGATACTGTAATCATTTTCAATGCAGCTTTAGCTGCTAATAATGCCGAAAAATTCGATAAGGCTATAGAATACTACAAACAAGTCGCAAAGTATAAATACAATGGGGCAAAAACTTATTCGCTACTTTCCAGCAGTTATTTACAGAAGAAAGATACTTTAGGTGCGTTACAGATACTTCAGGAAGGTTTAAAAGAATACCCGGATAATGGCGTTATTTTGGTTGAAGTTATTAATATATATTTGAATGCCAATAAAGTAAATGATGCTATGAAATACCTGGAGCTTGCTCTTTCGAAAGATCCAAAAAATTCATCGTATTATTTTGCTCAGGGAACACTGTATGATAAACTCCAAAAAGTTGATGAAGCTGCAAATTGTTACCTTAAAGCGATCGAGTATAAACAAGATTATTTCGATGCATATTATAACCTTGGTGCCTTGTATTATAATAAGGGAGTTAAACAGGTTGATGTTGCAAATACGGTTCCAAGCAACCAGCCTGACAAATATGAAGAAGAAAAAAATAAAGCTGATGTTGAGTTTAAAAAAGCAATTCCTTATATGGAAAAAGCTCTTGAAATTAACCCAACAGATAAATTTACTCTGGAATCATTAAAGACGTTGTATTATCGTTTGAAAATGCTGGATAAACATGCTGAGATTATCGAAAAAATGAAAAGTATTCAATAATCAATAATTAAAAGAAGAAGTTTTTGCTTCTTCTTTTTTTGAATACAAATATAACATAATATTAATTCTAAGACAAATGTGCTAAACTTGAAATTGGCTCTTTTTCAAGTTATTTTGGATCGTTATCAGGCAGATCAAAATATTTGTTGTTGTCGTTTGACATAGATTCAAACACTATTTTTCTGATTGCTATGTCTGTGTAGTTTCAATATTGATGCAATGTTTTATTGCCTATAAAAATATTAGATTCTCAGGCACATTCATTATTTCGAGTTTCGATTAGCTAAAGATGATTTAATCAACAAACAATTGAGGAATAGTCAATTTGACTTTGATTTGTTTCACGAGGGTTTTATTAAACAGATTTCCTCGAATATCTAATTGTTTTAGACTTTTTGCCTGATTTAAATTAGAAGGAATATTTTGAAGCTTATTTTGGCTAAGATCCAATATTTCGAGTTCATTAAGCTGAAACAAGTTCAAAGGTAAAGTAACAATTTCATTCTGTTTAAGACTCAATTCTTTAATATGTTCCAATTTAATAATTGATTTTGGAACGTCCTTCAATTTATTTTCATTTAAATTCAATAGTTTTATGCTTGTTACATTTGTAACACAGACAGGGAACTTTGTTAGCCTATTCATTTCAAAACTAATACTATCCAACTGTTTACAATTGTTAATATTACATTCGAAACGATTTATCTTATTCAAACTTAAGTCAAGAATCCGTAATAAAGGAACATTAAAAGGCTCTCCCTTTATCTCTGTTAACTTATTATCATTAAGATAAATTTCTTCAAGTTTTTGCATATTTCTAATTGACTCAGGAATTGATTCCAGTTGATTTTGTGAGGCATCAAGAATTTTAACATTGATCAACCCTCCTATTGAAAGTGGCAATCTTTTTAGATTATTTTTCCTGAGCGATAATTCAGTCAACCCGCTCAGTTTTCCAAAGCTTTCAGGAAGTTCAATTAATTGATTTTCATTAATTTGAAGATCAATTAACTTGGTCATATTTCCAAATTCTTTGGGCAAATATTGAATTTTATTTTTCTCCAGGTGTAACGTTTCCAAGTTGTTTAGTTGGCAAATTTCATTCGGAAGTATACCTATCTGGTTCCAGTTTAAATCCAATATTTTTAGTCTGGTACATTTTCCAAGCGAAGCAGATACAGATTCAAGCTTATTGTTGAAAAAATCCAAGTTCTCAAGAGCAGCGCAGTTTCCAATTGTGGCAGGAATTTGGGTCAATTGATTTTCGCCACAACTTAAAGTCTCAAGATTAACTAGTTTTCCAATTTCTGGCGAAATTGATGATAAAATGTTTTCCTGTAATTTAAGCTCTTTCAGATATATCAAATTCCCAATATCATTCGGAAGTGAGGTTAACTTATTGTCATTTAGGTACAATTTCTGAAGATTACTTAATCTAAATATGAATTTTGGAATGCTGTCCAATTGATTGTATCCTAATTTTAGAACTTGAAGATTCTGAAGTTTCTCAATTTCTTTGGGAATTGAAGTTAGTTTTTGGTGTTCAAGATTTAAAATGAAAGCCTTTTTCTTGTTTGATAAGGCTTCATCAATAGATTTATATTCCAGACTAGTTTTGAGTGCTTCTTCGCTTAGAATTATGCTTTTTGACTTCTTTTGACTGTAACCATATTGAGAAAATACCAAAAGCAACAAACTAAAAGTCATTTTGTAACATTGATTCATAATAAAATATCAAAATAATATGTTGTAATACTGCTATTTATATAAAAAAAACGATGATAAACTTAATTTTATATAAGCATATCATCGTTCATTGCGTAAAGATCATCAATACAAGTTTGAATCGCTTCATTACTTCAGTTAACCCGAAATGAATAAAAATCTTCCAAACTTTGGTCAATAATTTCATCAACCTCAATTAAAACTTTTGATTTCGGTTTAAATTTAAAAGCTCTGTCATCTTCATTTTTTTGTCTTAATACTTCGTGAAAAAGATACATTGCTTTAATCATTTTTTTCAATCTGTCTTCTTTCATGGCTTCATTTGTTTGTTTATCCAAAGCTAAACAGACAAATTGCCAAAGTCAACTATATGAGTTTACTTTTTTGTTAAAAAACAGTAAAATCATTGATTAAAATCGACATCGCGTGCAATATAACCACTATAATCCTTCAAAATTGGTTCATATTCCTGATGAAACAGTTTTGATGAGATCAGGAAATCAGCAGTCGACCGATTGGTTGCAGTAGGAATATTGTACAAAGTTGAAATACGTAATAAAGCTTTAACATCCACATCATGTGGTTGAGGTTGCATCGGATCCCAAAAAAATATCAACATGTCCACTTTTCCTTCACTGATTAAAGCTCCCAATTGCTGATCTCCACCAAGAGGCCCTGATTTTAAGCGGATAATTTCCGGTGGAATTACATCATTTTCCCGACATTTCTCTACAAGTTTTGCTTGTACAAGGCTTCCTGTTGTTCCCGTGCAAACCAGGCTGTGTGAAATAAATTCTTTCCAGTTCCATGAAACCCACTCAATCAGATCTTTTTTCCGATTATCATGTGCTACAATTGCAATTACTTTTTTCTTTTTCATCTATTTATGTTTGTGAATTTCAGACTATTAACATATCTAAATCATGGAAACCGTATCTTAATCCTAATTTTTTTGATGCGTAAAGATATATTTAATTCGATTCGTAGTAATCAGCTTTCTCCGTTCAAACTATCAAAATTATCTAAAAAATAAGGGCTTGATCTTCATAATCACGCCCTTAAACTATTTGTTCTTTTACTAATCAGCTAAATTGATTCTTAAGGTCATTTATCCATTTTTCAATTCTTTCTTTCGATAATCGGGGTTGATTTTCCTGATCAAGAATTAATCCACAAAATTTACCTTCAACAACTGCTTTTGATAATTCGTAACGATACCCCTCCGTAGAAGTATATCCAACAAGTCTTGCGCCTCTTTCCTGAACCAATTCTGCCATAATACCAATAGCATCTCCAAAGTTTTCGGGGTATTCTACTTGGTTTCCCAATCCGAAAATGGCAATGGTTTTTCCCTTCAAATCCAGATCTTCCAATGCTGGAAGAAACTCATCCCAATAATTGGGTAATTCACCATCAAACCAGGTAGGAACGCCCAGAATTAGATTAGTAAACGAAAGAAAAAGCTTTTCAGTTAAATCTTCTGCATTTATTGGCACAAGATTGAAATCAGCACCAAATTCCTGGATGATTTTTTCAGATGCTTTTGCTGTTTTAGTTGAATTAAAACTATAAAATACTCCTATTTTATTCATGATTTTCAAGTATTTAATAAGCTATAGTTTCTTTAGCTGTATTGTAAATTTTTTCTGTATTCGGCAATATCATTCGTTCGAATGAACGATGAAAACCAACTGGTGTAAACGATGAACCAATGCGCTTGACCGGCCCATCTAAATATTCAAAAGCTTCTTCCATGATCATAGATGTAATCTCGGCTCCAAAGCCAGAATGAATTTTATCTTCATGAACAACCAATACCTTTCCGATCCGTTTTACTGAATTCAGAATTGTTTCTTTATCCAGTGGAATCAATGAACGAAGGTCGATAACTTCTACTGAAATACCTTCTTTTGAAAGTCGTTCTGCGGCTTCAAGACACATGTGAGTGGTGTTTCCATAAGTAATCATCACCAAATCTTTCCCGTTTCGGCGAATTCTGGCCTTACCAAAAGGAACTTCAAAATCATCTGGAATTACAGTTGCTGCCTTTGGGTCATTGTATAGCGCCTTTGGTTCCATAAACATAGTCAAACCTCTTGATCTTATGGCAGTTCTCAACAGACCTGCTGCATCGTCTGCAAACGATGGATAAACAATCCGAACGCCTGGAATTGAGGCTAATGATCCTTCAATGTTCTGCGAATGGTATAATCCGCCACCAATATAGCCGCCCGACGCAAGCCGGATCGTTACATTGGGAGTAAACTGACCATTTGACCGCCAGTAATCGTGACTCGAATCGACATATTGCTCCATTGCCGGCCAGAAATAGTCGGCAAATTCTGCCCCTTCAATTACGATCCGGATTTTTTCGTTGTATCTCGACATTCCGTTAGCAGTTCCAACAATAAAGTCTTCGGCAATTGGCGCGTTAAATACCCTTTTTGAGCCGAATTCCTGCTGCATTCCCTTCGAAACGTTGAAGATTCCACCTTTATCTTTATTTGCCATATCCTGGCCCCATAAAAAGGTATCAGGATTATTCCTGAATTCGGCCTTTAAGGTTTCATTTAAGGCCACTATCAATTTTTTCTTTTCTCCAGTTTCCTGGTGAGTTCCTTCAACGTATTTTTCTGGTTTGTATGGCTCCGGAAGAACAAAATCGAGATACGTATTCGGATCAGGATCGGGAGCATTTAAAGCAAGCTTATGTGCATCTTTTAGCACTATTTTTGCCTCATTTTCGATCTTCTCCAGTTCTTCAGGAGTAAAGCGCTCATAACGAATCAGCATTCGTTTAAACTTAAATAAAGGATCATATTCCTGAACATAGTTTCGTTCCTCTTCCGACCGGTACAATTCGTGCCTGTCTGAATTTGAATGTGAATGAATTCGGATGCAGTTAGCCTGAACCATAACAGGCATGCCTGTTTCGAGTGCATGGCGTTTGGCTTCGTGCATGGCGTTCATCGAGTCAAATACATCTTTGCCATTGCAATGAATAATGAGCAGGTTTTTAAATCCCGTGAAATTATTGGCAACTTTTCGGTTCGCAGTCTGATCTTTCTTTGGTACTGAAATTCCAAAGCCATTATCCTGAATACAAAATATCACTGGTAATTTTTCTTTAGTAGCTCCATTAATTGCTTCATATACAAATCCTTCAGATAATGAAGACTCACCCTGAACACTAATGGCAACGGCTTTTTCTCCGTAATATTTAATAGCACGGGCTACACCAACGGCGTGTAGCGTGTGGTTTCCGGTCAGCGAAGATACATTGTGAATGTGCCAGGCAGGCTTGGCGAAATGATTCGACATGTGGCGTCCGCCGCTTGTTGGATCTGTTGCTTTTGATATACCGTTCAATATGATTTCTTCTGCTGTCATTCCGCAGGATAAAGCAGTCAGTAAATCACGGTAATATAAAAAAATATGATCTATTTTTTTCTCAAAAGTTTGTCCAATTGCAAGTTGAATTCCATCGTGACCAGCATAAGGAGCATGATACGACCAACCAATTGCCTGTTTCAGGTAATTCGGAGCTTTTTCATCTATTGCACGCCCTAAAGTCATCAATTGATACCATTTTTCAAGTATTTCTTTGGGTGTGGTTTTTACTGAGTATATTTTTGGAACTGCTGTCATATTTTGTTTTTGATTTATTGAAATTACACTTCGCGATCAATATCGAATTCTTCGAGAATATCCGCTATTCGCCGTAAAAAAGCCCCACCCAGTGCGCCATCTATAATTCGATGATCATAAGATAATGAAAGGAACATTTTATGACGGACAACGATAGCATCACCTGTTGGAGTTTCCATTACTGCAGGCTTTTTCTCAATACTTCCGGTGGCAAGAATGGCTACCTGAGGTTGATTGATAATAGGTGTTCCAATCAGATTTCGAAACGATCCGAAATTAGTAATTGTAAATGTACCACCCTGATAATCTTCAATAGTCAGCTTATTCTTCCGGGCTGCTTCTGCCAATTGGTTCAGGGTTTTGGTCAATCCAACCAGATTTTTCTGTTCAGCATTTTTGATCACCGGAACAACCAGATTACCATCGGGTTTTGCTACGGCTATTGCGATATTAACATCTTTATGGATAATGATTTTATGACCGTCAACTGAAGAATTCAGCAAGGGAAATTCGGTTATTGCCTTTGAAACAGCTTCAATAAAGACGGGCATGTATGTGATTTTATCACCATATTTTGCAATAAACTCATCCATAACTTTGTTCTTCCACAAAACCAGGTTTGTAACATCAGCTTCAACCACAGAAGTTACGTGCGGAGAAACCTGTTTCGACATGACCATGTGGTCGGCTATAATTTTGCGTACCCGGTCCATTTCGATTATCTGATCACCTGCACCTAATGAAACTGAAATTTTTACTGGTACAGGTTTTTCTTTTGCCTGAATTTCAGAAGCTTGCGGAGTAACTTTTCCTTTTTTTCGTTCTTCAATATAGTTTAGAATATCTTGTTTCTGCACTCTTCCGTTTAGACCCGAACCAACGATGGATTCCAGTTCGACAAAACTTACCTGTTCTGAACTGGCAATAGAAAGCACCAACGGTGAATAAAATCGTGCCGCCTTTTTATCATTCTGGGCAGCCTGAGTTAATTCAACTTCTTCAATTGGAGAACTTATCTCGATTTTTTCTTCTACTATTTCCTTTTTCTGAACAACTGCCTTTATTTCAGTATCTTGTTCAGTAATATCATCCTGCTCAGTGGATATATGCGCAACAATTTCACCAACCGGAACCAATGAATTTACCGGATAGAATATTTTTTTTACAATGCCATCAACTGGAGACGGAATTTCAGAATCAACCTTATCGGTAGCAACCTCAAAAAGTGGTTGATCTTCCTCAATTCGATCACCTTCTTTAACAAACCATTTGGTAATGGTAGCTTCCTGGACACTTTCGCCCAATTTCGGCATCTGGATTTTAAAGACTGACATACATTCTTAAATTATTTAACATTAATAACTTTTAGATTTCACTCAAACTAACAAGATACAACTTGAAAAGTTCAGCAATAGAAAGTCAATCTTCTCACTAAATAGCAAACCTTATTTTTGAAAGGACAATAAAAATGACAACTTAAATAGTTGTAAATAAATTATTTACTGAAATAGTATATCAAAAAAAAGATGAACCATCGTATGATTCATCTTTTTTACAGGAAAATATATGATCGAATTAAATCGCTTTTGGAACAAATTTAAAAAGATCGTGCTTGGGCCAGTTTGAAACACCTTTTTCGATTTTACCCATCATATAATTGACATAGGCAGGTAAACGTGGCCCCTTCCAACTGCTTGAATTAATAATAATTACCCACGAAAATCCGTTACTTTGGCGTTTCATTATTGCTGAAGTTCCGGCCATGCTTCCAGTTCTGATCCAATCGCCGTTATCTTTTACGACTTTCCATCCTAAAGGTCCTTTAAAATCTTTGTTTACAACCATTTGATTAATTAAATTTTGAGGTATCATATCCGGATAACTTCTGAAACCATCAATCATTGCCATCAGTTTTGCCAATTCAATCGAAGAAGCGATCCAACCTCCTGCCGAACTTAACAATTCAATTGGATTACCACCATAAGGTTTTGGTACCATTGTTCCAGAGCCATCAAACGATGGAATTAAAGGACTTTCCTCTGATTCATAATACTTTACTTCATTAAACCGACGCTCAGAAAGAAAACTTCGTCCAATATGCATGTCAGTGATTCCGACCGGTTTTAAAACGTCATTTCTGACAAATTCTTCGTACGGTTTGCCCGAAACTGCCGCAATTACTTTGCCTAAAAACATATAACCCATATTTGAATACGAGGAACGGGTTCCTGGGTCGAAATGCAGTCGTCTGGAGGCTACAAACCTGCAATAGGAATCCATTGTTGCAGCGCCAGTTTCTCCTGTCTTTTCGAGCACAACCAATGAATTAAACGCCGGATCACCATAACTCAGC
>Ga0302272_1000608_pt1 | contig 16169 bp, 21 predicted proteins | sample III_Bog_N1_2_FD_198772 | JGI IMG/M metagenome (GOLD analysis project Ga0302272, IMG submission 198772) | Peat permafrost microbial communities from Stordalen Mire near Abisko, Sweden - III_Bog_N1_2 | ecosystem: Environmental > Terrestrial > Soil > Wetlands > Peat | place: Sweden: Abisko...
TCACGCAATATCAGGTCGTCTTCGGCATATAAAACGTGCAATTTTGAGGTCAGTTCAACAAGATCATTGAGATTAATGGACACTGTGTTCTCCAAGAATTTTAATGGTAAATTTAGCACCATTGGGTCTGTTTTCTACATGTAATGAGCCGTGACAATGCTCTTCCACAATGGTTTTTGACATATACAATCCAAGTCCTGTTCCGTTGCGTTCTGATTTGGTTGAAAAGTAGGGGTCAAATATTTTAGAGATAATCATTTCAGGAATTCCACCCGCATTGTCTTCAATTTCGATCACAAAGAAGGAGTGCTCTTCATATGCATTGATCCATATAGTACCATTTTCTAACTTTTTTTCAAGGATGGCATCTTGCGCATTCTTCAAAAGATTGATGAGCACTTGCATCATTTGTGTCTCGTAGGTAATGAGTGCATTTGATGATGTATTATTTACATGTAACGTAATTTTGTGCACCGCTAAACTTTTGCCAATGAGTCCTAAGGCTCGATCAATAATGATTTGAAGTGAGCTCTCTTCTTGCTGTTGATCGGGTCTAAAAAAGTTTCTAAAATCATCAATGGTTGTGGTTAAAAAGTGGATATAGGTCTCAATTTTGCCAATCGCCCCTAGTAAAAACTCCTCGTGATCGACTCTTCCTTGCTCGCAGGTGAGATCAAACTTTTTAAGACGGTGTTTAAGTTTGATGCTTGCTGTGACAGCAGAAATTGAGCCAAGTGGTTGACGCCATTGGTGTGCGATCATGCTAATCATCTCACCCATTTGTGCCAAACGTGATTGATAGAGCATCATCTTTTGGGTTTCCATATGCTCAATGACACCCTCTTTAATCTTTTTATCCATCGAATCATACAACTCTTGAAGCTCATGGCTCATGGAGGTGAAATTGTCCAAAAGCGTGTTGATTTCGACAATGGAAGAACGATCCATGGGGGTCGTCGCCAGCTTGTCTTTAAAAGTTTTGGTTGCTTCGATCAGCGTGTATAAAGGCGTTAAAATTTGGTTTGCAAAGGTATTGGTACGTGTGAGTAGCACGAAAAGGAAAATGAGGTAAAAGAGTCCCATAAAGCCTAGGAAAATAAAACCAACCATGTCCGTTTTCTTTTTGAGGTTCGTGCTCTTGGCCAGTAAGGAGTCTTTGTCCAGTAACAAGACAAATTTCCACTTGGTTTGAGCGATGCTGTTTTGTGTGATGAGAAAATCAGCGGTGTCTGTGTGAAATTCTACAATACCCTTATTTTCTTGAAGCATACGCCCCAATGCTATGGCAAGAGTATTGGATGTATTGGTAAACAGATTGAAATCATTGGGTTTTGCGATCGTTGTCTCAATGGGGGCATTATAGGTATGCGCTTTAAGCTCTTTGATACCAAGATACTTCTCTAAGGCTTCACTCATGCCAAGGATGTTTCCATGTTCATCGACAAGCATGCTCATGGAGCGATAAGGCAGTTGAAGCGAGAGAATGTTACGAATCAGTTGATCTATGGTTACATCAATGCCCACAACGCCTTCTAAAAAATCGCCTTTATACACAGGTGCGATAGCGCTAATCATCCATCCGGCACCTGCGGGATCTAAGTATGCATCGGTCCAAACAACTTTGTGCGCAGGATTGTGTGTTGCATCGGCAAGGTAGTAAAAATTAAACGTTGGAATGTCAATGTCATGGGCGTATTGGCTTAGCATATTGGGGATGTCGGGGCAGAGTCTGTTCATGGAGTCATAACTGTTAAAGTAGACTTGAGCGATATTTTCATTGGTGTCCAAAAGCGCGTTGTAAAAAGGGTCTAATTTTTCCGTTGCAATGGCTTTAGCGAGGCGGTTTGGACTCTCTTTGTTGACATTCGAAAAGAAGAGGGAACACGCATCTTCCTTTTTGGGTGTGTTAATGAGCACGCCGGTGTTGGTTTGTGTGTAGGAGCGGTCATTGGTGTTTACATGTAAAGGGTTGAAGGAGGCAAAAAAGTTTTCATGCTCTTTTTGCAGAAGCAAGGTTAAACTCGAGAGTGTTTTAAATTCGTTGTTAATAATGGTAGCGGAGCGTTTGGAAAGCTCTTTGATCTGTACTTTACTCTCATCAATCAGTGCATTTTTAGTGGTTTCATTGACATATGCATTACTCCAAAAGTAAGCACCCAAGAGCATTGCCTCAATCAGAAACAGTGGAAGAATAATTGATTTTAAATACTCTTTTTTGAGCAATCGTGAAAGCGTGCTTTGAATCATGGGCATTAACTTTCTTGCAGTTTGATCATAAATTGCGCACCGATTGGTGTATTGAGTGCTAAAATTTCTCCACCACAATGCTCTTCAATAATGGTTTTTGACATGTAAAGTCCCAGACCCGTACCATTTTTTTCAGATTTTGTGGAGAAATAGGGCTCAAAAATATGAGGTAAAACATCCTCTGGAATCCCTCCTGCGTTATCTTCAATGCTAATGATTTGCCACGCAGCTTCACGGGTGATGCGAATACGAATCTGTGCACCATGAATGTCGCGCTCTTTAATGGCATCTTCCGCATTTTTGAGAATGTTTAAAATGACTTGGGTGACTTCATTGGCGTAGGTGAAAATTTCACGGTTCTCTTCATTTTCAATGGTGATGGTAATGCCATTAATCTCTAACGCTTTACCGATAATATCGAGGGTACGTTTGACCAGTTGTGAAAGCGTGACACTCTCTTTTTGTTTATTGGGTTTAAAAAAGTTTCTAAAATCATCAATCGTGTGGGTGAGAAACTGCACATAGGATTCGATCTTGCTCATGGCTTCGCTTAAAAAAACTTTACTGGTTTCTATCCCTTCAGGCGTTGTATAGTCAAAACGGTTGAGTGAGGTTTTAAATTTTATAGAAGCAGCAACGGCGGAGATAGAGCCTAAAGGCTGGCGCCATTGATGGGCAATCATGCTGATCATCTCTCCCATTTGGGCCAGGCGGGATTGTTGCAAGATGTGTTGATCTTTTTCCCTGTTTTTACGCACTTCTTCTTCGATACGACGCTCTAATGTTTGATTGATTTCGATCAGTTCAAGGTGATTTTTACACGCACGCACGGCATTTTCAAGTTTGGATTTAAAGGAGCTAATAATGGCTTGAATCAGCTCTATTTCTGCTTCGGTTGTTTGAAAAACAAAGCCAATCCAATCCTCTTCAACCTTTACATGTAAAAGGTGTTTGCCACTCTGCTCATCATAGCGAATCAGCTGGGTGTGTAGGAGGGAGGAAGAGGGGGGATTAAAGAGCTCTTGAAATGCTTTTTTACCGTAGAGGCAGAGCTTTTTGTAACTCTTTGTTTTAGGGTCATATTCCCAATAAATGGAGATCAGCGCTCCTGTTTTTCGTGAAAAAACTTTTAAAAAATGCTCAACCATCTCTTTGAGTTGAAGGGATGTTCCTATGGCACTCACACACTCAAAAGTGATGAGAAGCTGTTCGTTGAGTCGTTGCATTCGAAACTCCTACGCTATCTAGTCGCAAATCGTGCGGTGATTTATGAACGTATAAGATACCATAAAGATGCTGATACCCATAACCTTGCACGATTTTACCATTAAAGTGTTCCAACAACGCATGTTTTATTGTAAAACTCAATGCCTTCTTGGTTGGCATTGGCGATCTCTCCAAGGCTTAAAACTCCCCAAAGAAGGGTTTTGTCTGGATACACTTTTGAGATAGCCTTGAGCTCTTTGGGGAAAGAGTCCTCTAAAAAGATAAAACGCGAAATACAATCGACCACAAGTGCTGATTGAATCATCTCATCGCCTTTATTGAGAATTGAAATCTCTGCTGCCTCTTTCGCCGCTTCAAGGAGCTCTTTTTTGTTTGCTGTTAGGATGGAGAGGACAGAGTTTGTATCAAGGCTTCCCACTAAGACGATATTCGTACCATCCGTGCGTACAGGTTCTCTGACAATAAAATCTTTGTTATACCTTACAATACCCAGCGGATAGCGCTGAGAGAGTTGAAAAAAAGGCACGGAATCAAAGCGCAAACCACTGTCCTTTTCGACCGCTTCTTTATAGATATCAAAGGCATTTTGATAGTTCATTTTTTCCAAAACATTATCGTGACAGCATGTTGCCATAAACGGTCCTAAAAGAGGTTTCCAACCGTGTTTGACACCGATCCCCATCGTATCAGGAGAGGTAATGATAATAGCCGCACTCATATAAAATCGGTACATATCAAAGATGACAGGTTCTTGCGTGAGATTCATTTTGCCTGCACCTCCACCAATTAATTTGGTCTTTTCGGGCAAAAGAGAGTAAAACTCCTCTAAAAAGTCATTAATTTGAACGGAAAAGCCATCAACAATGGCAAAAATAGAGTTGGTATCGGTATTGGGAGAAAGTTGATGAGGTTCATTCATGTCAATAATCTGAACGGAAGAGGTTGCTTTTAGCTTGGCAGCAATAATACCTTTGCTATAGGTTTTGCCTTTATAGATGACCCGTGGAAAAATGGCGCCACAGAGCGTGATCCCTTCGTACTGCGCAATCTCTAAAAAAGGGGTCTCTTCCGCAATAAACAGGACATATGAGCCTCTTTTTAGCTTTACATGTAAATCTTCAATGCGCTCAAAAAAAGAGATACATTCAAACATTATGTGCTCCAAAGGTTTTCTTGGAGACATTCTATACTACGAGTGTGATAAACGCGTTGTAAAATCCGTTACATGTACGTTTTTACAGCTTAACTAAAGGCTCGCAGATTGCTTTAGACGCATGGATGAGGACATTGGGTGACAGACAGAGTTGAACACCTCTAAGCCCAGCGCTAACGTAAACTTTGTCGTGTTGGGTAATGGAATCATCGATGAATGTTGGGTAGGCTTTTTTCATTGCGAGGGGTGAACACCCACCTCTAATATACCCTGTAAGCCCCAAAAGTTCTTTAACCGCCACGAGTTCACAGCGTTTGGCTTTCGCCACTTTGGCCAACGCTTTAAGATCAATTTCTTTGGCTGCTGGTATGCACGCTACGATAATATGTTTCGCGTCATCTCTGGCTACCAATGTTTTAAAAACAGTCGCCGCATCGACCCCAAGTGCATCTGCGGCGTGTGTTGCACTCAAATCTTCTTCGTCGACTTCATACGATGTCATTTCATAATCGAGTTTAAGGGTGTCTAAGAAACGGGCGGCATTGGTTTTTTTTAGGTTCATTTCTCGACCTTTTTATAGGCTGTTTTCACTCCCAAAAGATTGACTTCAATGCTCTTATCGCCTGTTATGTAAAAGGTAATGCCTGTATTGGTGAGAGAATCGATGGCTGTGATTTTTGTATCATCAATGTCATATTTTACGGTTGTTGTAATGCCAACGGCTTGAAATTTGTCTTTGGTAAATTCGATGTCACCTACGGGTAGGAAAACATTTTTGCCTTGTGGACGCCATTTACCGATGAGCGGATTAGGAGTTTCACGAAGCGCTATGACTAAAATAACGATGCTAAGAAGTGCTACCACACAGGCGATAATAATTTTGGGGTGATTTTTTGGATTCCAGTCTCGCTCATGCATGCATTGACGCATTTTTTCTAAAACAGACTCCCTCGAAGGAGTATTGGCAGGCGTTACTTGTGGTTCTGGGCGAAGGGTATCATACTCAACAAACTGCTCTTCAACTTCGAGTTGACGAAAAAACTCATCTTCTTCCTCTTGGTTTAGGGGGTCTTTGAGAACTCTTTTTTTATTTTTGAGGATTTTATCTGGGTCCATATAATCAAGTGTGTCATCGGGTTTAACTTCAAAAAATTTCATAAATTTAGAAAACATGCGCAACCTTGTACTTTTAATCTTTAGCTCTGAAAATTATAGCATTTGAAAGTTTTAATGCTGATGAGAGAGCGCTAAAATGGTTACATGTAAACGAAAAGCTTAAGTTTTTTTCAAAATGCTATAATGATACGCGTGTAACACATAAAACTAAGGTATGGAATGCTTCCTAACGCGTTAACTCCCAAAAAAAGAACCTCTCCTGTAAAGCCAAGAGCAGCCGCTAAAAAAAGAGCGCCAAGGGCACCAAAGAGAGATGCTAAAAAAAAGGCCAAACGTCCTTCGTTACTTTTAAATCTATTGGCAAGCTGTGTGGTTCTCTTCTTTGTGGCGTTTGGCATTAAGTATGCGATTGATCATACCATCCATTATAATCCCTTACTTGGAAAATGGCGTGCACAAACAGTATTAGGCATTATGGAGGTAGAATTTGACCGTAGCAGTATGTCTACATTTGGTACAAAAAATCCTGTCACCTATGATGTTCTAGAGAATTCCGTCATCGTCATAGACGATACCATAAAAATAGGAAACACCTATAAAATTGTTGATGAGAACACCATTTCAACTGAATCCGGTGGCTTTAAAACAATGTATAAAAGAGTGAAGTAACGCATAGACATGTCGTTATGAAATAGAAGGTATTTAAATGCATCACAAAGAGAATAAGACACTCAATTTACTTGAACAATTTACCCAAAAGAATCAGATTCAACGCAATGATACAGACGATAATGAAAAGATGATGTTTCGAGAGTTAGGACAATTAATGTCAAACGATAATCAACGAAGCACGCACAGTGGTAACAGTATGTTTGGAATTCCCAATTTTATCTGGTATCTCATTATTGCAGGGTTATTTGGCTATCTCCTTAAAGAGATATTTATTTTAAATCAGATTCATGATGTTTCGGATGTTGTATCGACGATTACAGAAGGAACCCATAAAGTCAGCGAAGAAATCGTTGAAATGCAAAACAGTGCACACAAAGCGATGGAAAACGCCAATGCCAAAAAAGATGGACGATAAAATGAATGGAGTTTTATAAAAAACTATCAATCTCCATTGTAATTTTTTCGAAGGAAAGGGATTCGGTACTAAGCGGATAAATTGTTCCAAATTGGTCTAAAATGAGAGCTGGAAAGCTTGACATACCAAGCTTTTTAGTAGTCTTACATTCGACAACCGTGTCAATGATATTAAAAATATCCACGAAAGCATCGTACGATAAATGATGCTTTTCACAGATACTTCGATAAAACTCTATCTGCGTCGCATCCTCACCTTTCTCAAAAAACTTTTCTTGTATGGATGTAAAAAATTGAAGCAATGTATGATCATTAGGATCGTTTTGTAAGAGCATAATTCGAGCGGTTGCAATGGCGCGACATGCAGGTTCGGTATTGTTTTGGAAGAATGAAGCCATCAATGTATCGTGTTTTTCATAACCCATAAGTATCGAAAAACAAATCGTTTTATCGGAGCAATAGCGTTGTATTTCGCGAATGATCGATCGATGCATCCAACAAGCAGAAGATAATGGGTTGCCTATAAATATGACGTTTGTGCTCTTTTTCAAAGAAGATTCATTTAGCATCGTTTTTGAAAAAGGGCTAGAGTAGGTGCATGATGTCATGTTTCGCTCTGTAAACATTGCAACTCCTATAGAGGTGTGCGACACAATAGTAAAAGGCTTGTTTTATAGTAGCATGCGCCAATGTAAAAATAAAGTGCGAACTGTCGTATTTATGTACAAAAGTACGGAATTTTTTAAATTTTCATATCAAGTCTGTATTGTTTTGGACTGATTTTGTAGTATTGCCTAAAAAAACGCGAGCATGTCGTTTGGGTATTGAAATTAAGAGCAGCCGCGATCTGTTTCATACTGTAAGGAGTGTATGTTAGCAGATATACAATCTCCTTTAGCATGCGTGTATGTATAAAAGAGAGGGCACTTTTTTGCGTCGTTTCCTTAATCGTTTCGCTGAGATGTTTAGAGGTAATATTGAGCATGACGGCATACTCTTTCACACTCTTTTTTGTGATAAAGTGTTTTTCGATAAGCTCCAAATAGTGACTGGTGATTTGTTCTGCTCTGGTGGGTGTTTGTAGATTTAAATGTTGATTGAGCAGTTTTCCTCGTTTTAAAAGATAGAGAATTTCCAAGATATAGAGTCTACTGATCTCTGTATAATCACTCTTTTCACACTTCGTTTCAACGTTAATATGCTCATACAATGTTTTTACATGGGTGAATATATTGCTAGGCAGTTTAATGTGATTGATGTTTTGTTCATGAAATTTTATAAGTTCTTGGATGGCATGATTTTCACTTTGATGGGAGAGCAAGACATTACGATTGAAAAGGAGGATATAAAATTCAGATTTGTCTGCATAGGTTTCAAATGAAAAAATTGAGCCGGGAAGAACCAACTGAAGGGAGTTCTTTGAGATATCAAAGGTGTATTGATTGACACTATTTTTAGCTTTTCCTTCAAGACATAAGAATAGAGCAAAAAAATCAAACCGAATAGGATGACCTTTTTTCTCTTTGATATCGTTGTATAAAATCACAATATCTTTAGGAGAAAAATTGTTTGCTAGAACATCCATTCCAAATAGAGGATTTTTTTTATGAAAACCTTCATAGACTTCAAGTACTTGTTCCATGTTTAGTAATGAATGCGTTGTTGTATGCATTTTTGATCCAAGTTTTTGATTAAAACGAAATAATTTTAATCAAACATAGTTTAAAAGATTGTATCGTAAGTAAAGTTTTGGGAGGTTGTCTGTCATTAAATGTGAGAAAGATGAATGGGAATATAGAATTTGAACCTATGAATGTCACGACCAGAGCGTGATGCCTTAGCGCTTGGTGAATCCCCAAGAAGAACATCATTTAAATACTTGGTTGTGGGAGTCGGACTTGAACCAACGACCTTCGGGGTATGCGTAGTAAGTCCTTAGCTTCACTTTTTCGGCAAAATAGTAACTATACTTACATTAAATGCGATTTAAAAAAGCAATCCCGCAAATTTACTTGTCTGAATAGTGCGTTTTGCATTGCACGACTTCGATACTCTCTTCACTAATTCGATACACAATTCTATTTTTATCATCAATACGTCTACTCCAATACTCTGATAAATCACCTTTTAATCGTTCGGGTTTACCAATGCCTTTGTTTCCATTTCTCATGATGTCTTGTAATAGCTGATTGATACGCTTAAGAGTCTTTTTGTCTTCTGTTTGCCATGACATATACTCTTCCCATGCTATTTGTGTGAAGAGTATACTTTTGCTCATTGAGCAATCTTTTCTAACTCATCCATACTCTTAGTAACATGTTTGGTACTCTTGATAGACTCTCTTAATTTCTCTTGATTATGCTCATTGTAAAAATCCTCTTTGCGAATCACATCAAAAGGAATACCACCTTTATTGATAGCTTGTCTGACAAACATATTAAACGCCGTAGTCATGTTTAGACCAAGATCAGAAAAGAGCTCTTCAGCTTGTTTTTTGACGGTTGAATCCATACGGATATTGATATTAACTTGTGCCATATGATCTCCTTTGTATTTTAGCTATATTATAATACAAATTATGCGTATTGTAAATAAAATAGTGTAAATTTATTTACATAAGCTTTCTTAGAATTAAAGTATAATACCTCATGAAAAAGATAACTGTAAAAATGCCATTATGGATGATAAAAGCTATTGAACAAGAAGCTAAACGTATGGGCGTTACACGTCAATCTATCATTAAAATGTGGCTCATTCAAAAGCTTGATGATCTTAGTCTTAACCGTAAGTCTTTGAAACAAGTGGGATAATATTATCTCACTTGCTCTTCGTCATTGATTTTTTTCTTTTGATAACAATCGTTCCAACTATCTTGTCATGCCATGCTTGATTTTTTTTGTCTATGGCTACCCATATAAAACCTAACCCTAAACATATTGTTGATAATGTATAGCACAGATATCTAAAAAACCCTTGTACCGTATTCACAAAAGTACCTTTTCTTTCATCGACAACATATATTTTTATAATGCCTTTGCCGGCTGTTGCGCCATAATTTTTCCAGAAATATAGAGTGATAATAATCGGTATGATATACTCAAAGATAAGTACAATAGGCAAAGGCTTTACTGCTTGATTGTATATGATATTTTCTATAACGACAATGGGTAGAAAAATAATGACCATATCTAAAAGCAATGCTAAAAGTCTATCTGTAAAACTTGCATATTCATAGTTACTCATATCAAAATCAAATCTCTTATTTTTCATTTTTTACCTTTGTAATTTTTTGCTTTGAACTACTTGCCCTCTATCTCTTCTATGGTTTGGATGAATTTAAGATAGTTTGAGCTTCATTATAGTAGCTAGCATTTTCGTGCATATCTCTTTTTGCAGTTTTTCCACTATACGTTTTGAATAATAAGCATGGTTTCCCTTTAATTGTAGTAATTCCATTAACTGTATCAAACGTAAAATCAATACCTCTAAAATTAACTTCTGTTCCCAGTAGAGTTCCAAAGAATACTGCTTCTCCAGGTTTAAGCTGTTTTCTAAAATCAAGCATAGAATCGCTTGATGAGGAAAGCGAAAAATCAAGCTTTGACATCTCATTGATGAGTTTATCTTTTAACTCTTGTATATTCTCAGTTTTTATTTCAATCTGCGGATATTCCGAAGTTCTTATCTTTTGCGGTTGATTAGAAGAGCACCCCGCCATAAATAAAGATATTATAATTGCTAATACAACGCCAAATGTATTTATATTTGTTTTCACGATTTATTCTCCCTTTGATAATTTTTTGAACATGTTTTCTCTTTAATTAAAATTATATCTTCATCTCTTTATCCCAAAGGAAATATCCGCCATGTTTATTGGCTCTAAATTCTCCTCCAGCTTCTTTACCTTTTTGCGTGATGTACTCTTTTTCGCCTTTTCTTTCTAAAAATCCTAAAGAAACAAGTTTTTCTAAAAGTTCATCGGTTTTGAGTTTGAGTTTGACTGCAAGTTTTGAAGTGGTTAACTTGTCGTGCTCTTCTTCGGTTTCTTTTTCTACTTTTTCAACTGACATTCTCACTTCATCGCTGACACGTATAATTCTCTCTGCTTCTTCTTTGGTGTCATTGTAAAGCTCTTGATCGTCATCTCTCTTGATTAAAATACCCATTTCATTATTGTTGACTTGACTAAATTCATAGAGGTTCATGCTCGTTACAATGCACATTTTTTCATTCATATAGCATTTAGCGTGTAGGTTCTCACAAAAGCTTGTTCGTACAAAAGAAAGCTCTTTGAGCCAATTAATCTCTTCATTTTTCATTTCGATTTTTCCATAGACAATTCTTATGTCTATTTTCATTCTGTTTTTATCTTCGAGAAGTTCTTTAATGCGATTGTTGAGTTTTAGAAAAGGGCTTATTAAAATCAACTTGTCATTTGTAGATTTAATAAGCTCTTCTAAGAAGTAGTTGGTTGCACTTGTGTTTAAAAACTTTGCCATATTGATTCCTTGTTATAATTTTTTCATTAAAAAGGCATGATTATATATTCAATTTTCCCTATATGTTGTGTGAGATATTTATCAAGTCCTCGTTCACTGTTTTCGCTAGATGTTATGAAAACTCTTTTTGTATTTTTTTCTTTCAAATGAGGGTTGTCTTCTAAATAAGTTGTGCAATTACCAATGAATTCTTTTAAATGTTTTTGTTTTATTTCTGCTGTCTGCCATCCTTTACATTGAATGAGTAATGTCTCATGTTCATTATCTGCAAGGAGATCAATACCGTCATCTTTTTTACCATTTATCAACCCATTGTAAATAACTTTATAGCCTTGGGTTTCATAGTATTTGCCTACATGTATTTCGTAGTCATTACCACGCTTTTTTCTTTCTTGATAACTTGGTTTTTTATTTGCCATTTGACTGAAAAATGTTTTTTCCATGCTTTGGATATTTTCATTTACATGTAATGAATTTTGAATTGATTGTGTATTTAAAGGTTCATGTACTTTGATATTATTTTCATTTTTGCGTGTTACATGATCTTCTTCTGTAACCACAATTTTAATGTCTGAATCGCGGACTTCTTGAGTAAATATATTTGTAGATTTCGGCTTAAAAATAAGATATAGAATAGCAATTACAAAAGCAAGACCAAATATAATATTTAATGCTTTGATAATAGTTTCTCGATAATAATACATTACGAACAAAGCAAGAAAAATTAGATAAACAATAGCTTCTATTTTCTTATCTTCTCTTTTTCTTTTGTAGTACCGATATCCCAATTTTAGCGCCCTTATTTTTTGTTAAATAATTAATTTGCCACTATCTACTTTTCTTTCATTTTTTTACTTATTCGATTTTTTATATTTTATCTTTGCCCCATCTAATGTTTCAATCGTTTTTTCATTAATGATTTTAAATTTAATAGGTGGCGTTATATCTGTTGGAATTCCATATACTGTGTGTTTTGCAATTACGGTATCCCCGTAAATTTTATAGGATAGCTTTTTGTCTCTGTTATTAATTTGAAGTGTACCTTCATCAAAAATAAATGTCATGCTATCTGATGTCTTTGTTTCAGATTCCCATTTACCTATGAGTGGATTGTTGTTCAAATTTTGTGTTTCATCAATCGCTTTTGTTGAGTTGCTAAAAGAATATCCAATGATAAATATAAAGAAAAATATAATTCCTACAATTTTTATGATTTTAATATCTATTGTTTCTTTTTTATATCTTTTATTTTTCAAGTTTTAGCGCCTTAAAATTATTATATTGAAGCTAATAGTTTCATTTCAATTTGAATTTTCCACAGTTTGCTGATTCTTTAATATCTTTCAATCTTTTTAAATTTCTTTCTACTTCTTCAATTTGTTCATCAATTGCTAATCCTTGATTAATTAATCTCACAAGTTTGGGTTTTCTTTTTCTCAATTACTAAGAGTTCTCAAACTGATTCCTAACATATCTCCCAGTTCTGCTCTTGTCATTATTTGCCTTTTTTTATTATAAAATATGCAATATTTGCAATAATTTACAAAATAAAGTGCAATAGTTGCATGTTTTTAGTTTGGTTTTATATTGACTATGGAAAATGTCTAAATAATATCATTTTTTCACTTATTTAAGTGATTATGTAAAAAACTGCATTTTTATATTACAAAGCCCTCGTTATCTGAAAAGTTGTCTTTTCACATACCAAGGTCTTTATGATCTTAGCACTGAGTTTGTTAGCGCCTACTCCGTGGCTTGTTAAATGGCGCTCAAATCCTAAAAAAATGCTTATCCTGCCACAAGATAATTCAGCCAAAGTTTACCCACACTTCGTCCAACAAGCGTATCAAGCTGATGTTTTACTCCGCAGAGTTTTAATCTCCTCCGTTGGTACACGTTACCCACACAAAGATCAAGTCGAAATTACCGCTGAAAATACCTATCAGCACTCTACAAATGCTCTTTACAGCTTTTCACATCGCATTGACGTTGTCGTTAAATGTGAGAACCGTGTCGAAGCAGTGAAACTCAATACTGCAATACGCGAATATCTCGTAAAAAATTTGATGCTCCCTTTACATGTAGGCGTATTTCAAAAGCCATTCACCAAAGATACCAAAAAGCCCGTAAGTACTTCACTTACGCCAATATCAACGCTAAAGAGCTTAGAGACGCTTCCAAAACTCGAAAAAGATAAATCGCTCAAATTTGTTCTTGGTGCTAGTCCAATCGAAAGTAATGTCCTAGCGAACGGTTTTGATTTAGAGCATACATTCATGAGCGTGAAAGATGCAAAGAAAAACAAAATTGATCTTCAAAAAGATATATATAAATTATCTCTTTATACATCAACAACCTTTTAAATCGACGAAGATACTGCCGAAGAGATATTGAATCTAACGTGGGATATGGTCGACTTCGATCAAAGGCTCTACCGAATCCACGCAATGATAAATAAAGCACGTAAAAACATGAGCTATAAAATGACTGACATTCTCTATGATCGCCTTATGTTCCACTATCTGCATGAATGTATTAATCAAAATACACGCTTTCCAGTAGGTTATGTTTTCGTTAATCCTGAAACACGCACTAAATATTCGTATTTAACAAAGGCATGGGATAGGTTTTTAAAAGCAAATGATTTACCCAAAATAAGACTTCATGATATACGCCATTTAATAGGTACATATTCGATTAATATTTTAGAGTTACCGATTGAGAAGATAAGTCACACTTTAGGACATACAAATGTAGCCACAACAGAGAAATACGTGACAATAAAGCCTGAGACGAGTAAGCAAGTGATAGATAAGATTTTTGCGAGTGTAGAAAGTGTTTGAAAAGTTTGATTCGAAGAAAGGAGGGTGGATGGGGATATAGGATTCGAACCTATGAATACCACGACCAAAACGTGGTGCCTTACCGCTTGGCGAATCCCCAAGAAGAACATCATTTAAATACTTGGTTGCGGGAGTCGGACTTGAACCAACGACCTTCGGGTTATGAGCCCGACGAGCTACCAACTGCTCTATCCCGCGATATTGAAAATAACACAAAGGGAATCGAACCCTGATAACTGGAAAGAAGCCAGTTAACTTACCGCTTGGCGTTTATCGAACCAAGTCCTTAAGTGAGGTGAAATTATAGTCATTTTTAATTTGTTTGTCAAGGGTAATCTACTATAATCCATTAAATTTATATTTGGAGCGAAAATGCCTATTCAAAGAGTCAAACAAGCGATAGAAGATATCAAGCATGGCAAGATGGTAATGATGGTCGATGACGAAGACCGAGAAAACGAGGGAGACCTTGTTTATGCAGCAACATTCTCAACTCCAGAGAAGGTCAATTTTATGGCTTCTGAAGCGAAAGGTTTGATTTGTACGCCTGTCACCGAAGAGATTGCTAACCGTTTGGGTCTTAATCCGATGGTGAAGAACAACGACTCTCAACACGAAACAGCGTTTACGATCTCTGTTGATGCGCGTGTGTGTACGACAGGTATTTCAGCGTATGAGCGTGACATTACGATCAAAATACTTGCAGATTCTCTCTCTCAGCCCTCAGAGCTTGTTAAACCGGGTCATATCTTCCCACTGATCGCTCGTAAAGGCGGAACTCTTGTTCGTACTGGGCATACAGAGGGTTCAGTCGATCTTTGTCGCTTAGCAGGCCTTCGTGAGGTCTCAGTCATCTGTGAAGTGATGAAAGAAGATGGACATATGGCGCGCCGTGATGATCTTGACCTTTTTTGCAAGAAACATGACATTAACATCGTTTATATCTCCGATATCGTAGCGTACCGTATGCAGTCAGAGTCATTGGTTCGTGAAGTGGCTTCAGGAATTGTTGAATTCTTTGGCTCTAAAGCACGCAAAATTGACATGGTGGACCACGAAGGCAATCACCACATTGTTTACGCATTTGGTGAGATCGGTACAACCAGTGCGGTGAAATTTCACCATATTTTGCCAGACAATGAGCTTTTGGCAAATGACAAAAAGTTCCAAGGTATTTTAAAAGCGATTGAGTATCTTAAAGAGAACAATGGTCTTTTTGTCTTTATTGATAATGAATATACAACGAATCCAGAGCTTCGAGAGTTTGGTATTGGTGCACAAATCCTCAAAAAATTGGGTGTTGTAAATATCAATTTACTCTCAACCACTAAGCGTAAAGATTATGTTGGGTTATCTGGATTTGGGCTCAATATCAACCAAGAGATTGTTTTGTAGTTTTTTACATGTAAATAAAGGGGTGTGAATGGATCTATTTTTACTGTCGTCACTGGTTCTTTTAGCAGTCACTGCCATTATGGTAACGATTTCCAAGCGTGTGGGGCTTGGTTCCATTTTGGGTTTGTTGATTGCAGGTATTATCGTAGGTCCGAACACCCCTGGACCTATTGTGACGAGCGAAGTCGAAAATTTGCGCCATTTTACAGAATTTGGCGTGGTGATGTTACTGTTTATTATTGGTCTTGAGATGCAACCCGCTAAGCTTTGGTCGATGCGTAAAGAAGTTTTTGGCTTAGGAACACTTCAAGTCATTGTCTCAGGCGTGGTCATAGGGCTCTATATGAGCTTTTTTGTGGATAGGTTCAGTGTTGCTATGCTCTTAGGCTTTACCCTTGCGCTTTCTTCTACGGCATTTGTCATGCAGATTTTACAAGAAAAAGGTAAACTCAACACAGAGCATGGTAAAAATGCGTTTGCGATTTTACTCCTTCAAGATTTGGCGGTTGTGCCTCTTTTAGCCGTACTCCCTTGGCTTTCAACACAAGGTAAAACGGCAGATGTCTCATGGTTTGAGTCTCTCGCCACGGTTGTCGTTATGTT
>Ga0302272_1000610_pt1 | contig 16149 bp, 9 predicted proteins | sample III_Bog_N1_2_FD_198772 | JGI IMG/M metagenome (GOLD analysis project Ga0302272, IMG submission 198772) | Peat permafrost microbial communities from Stordalen Mire near Abisko, Sweden - III_Bog_N1_2 | ecosystem: Environmental > Terrestrial > Soil > Wetlands > Peat | place: Sweden: Abisko...
AGTTACTGGACCCATCCAATGTTACATTAATTTTATCGCTAATATTGGCATAATCAATCGTATCGATGCCACTACCGCCATCGAAAGTATCCCCATCAAAGTAACCATAAAAAAGATCATTGCCCCCTTTTCCTAAAAGGGTATTGACAACACCATAAGCGCCAGAAAGTGTATCATTTCCATTGGAGCCAATCACATTTTCAATCGAAATCAAGCGATCAGTATCGTTCATAGAGACACTGCCACTCTCACTTGCTAAATTAACAGTAACTCCCGAAGCATAACTGTAATCAACCCAGTCACTTCCTACTCTTCCATCCAGTGTATCATTTCCACCTAAGCCACTGAGTGTATCTCCACCTAAACTTCCAACGATCGTATTAACAAGGGCATTTCCTACGAGTGTATCGCCCACGCTAGAGCTAGAACCTATAATGTTTTCAACATTATAGATTTGATCACTTCCTTCACCAATAGCAGAGTTGAGATTGAGATTGACATAAACGCTAGAGGCTGAAGAGCTAAAATCAACGGTGTCATACCCACTTCCTCCATTGATATAGTCATCCCCTGCACCACCTTGCAAGGTATCATTACCGCCATAAATCGTTGCGAGCGTTGCATTCGTATCGATATTGCGAATATACTCTACACTTTGATCGGCAGAAACATCCACAACGGTTTTACTTGAAACAGGAGCAGAATCACCATAAATTTTATCGTTTTCACTTCCACCTATTAAGAGATCATTACCACCATACATTACACCCACAATCGTCGAATCCACTTGCATATCACCCACAATGGTATCAGCTCCCGCCCCTCCATTGATCGTATCATCATTCACTGTGACAACTGTGGCACTATGATTATAGCCACCAATTAAAAGATTGTCTGAATTATCCCCATTGATAATATCTTTGAATTGTGTTCCTGCGACATTTTCAACATTTTTGATAATCGTCGTTGCTGTCGTACTCCCAATATTTCCAAGTGATCCATTCGCGGAATTATTGAGTGTTATCGTAATGCCATTAGAATTATTTGAAAAATCGATCGTATCCGTATTATCGCCACCATCGATCATATAATCATCGGTACTACCAATGAGCCAGTCATTTCCAGCCCCACCATCTAGCCAATCGACGCCACCTCTTCCCTCTAAGGTATCGTTTCCTTCGCCGCCTGAAAGCTTATTGGACTCATTGTCTCCACGAATAGTATCATCGTATTTAGAACCAACCACATACTCTATGCCACTGAGTGAATCAGCAATATCTTTAGAAATTTCACCCGCAGTGACATCACCGGTATTGCTATCATAAACGGTTTTACCGGTTGCAATGCCTGCTTGTAAATCAACCACAATCCCTTTACTATCATTGCTATAAGCATGATTGGCAAATAAAAAATCATCGCTAAATTTGGTGAGAAAGTCATAGCTGATGGTATCAATTCCTGCGCCACCGTTGATACTGTTTGTACCTGCTCCACCACTAAGCGTATCATTCCCAGCATCACCATTAATAGTATCATTTCCGATACTTCCATAAATGGTATCGCTTGCAAGACCTCCATAAACGGTAGAATCATATTTTGATGTATAAATGATATTATCGTTTGGTGTTGTATCAAGCACAAATCCAGTCGAATACTTTCCTGAATACGCATAATCAGACTCACCTGTAACGTCTTTAACAATGACACCTATGTCCTTATAGGTATGCAACGTCGTTAAATCAGGAACCACCACGTCAGCTTGATTAGCAGCAGGAACATTGCTCATATCAAAGACCGAAGTTAAATTCACTTTCATCAAATAATCATTTAAAAGTATCATATTAACCGAAGATGGCTCGTAGCGAATATAAAACTCAATAATCTGTCCACCATCGGTAAGGGTTGAAGTAAACCCTGTACCTGCACTCAGACTCCATCCACCACCTGTTGAATTAGCCGAAGTAAAATCTGCATTTAAAATCTGAAAACCATTGGAAAGACCTAAAATCGTAATATCAGTAATCGCAAATCCTATCGGTTGAGAAACGGAGAGTCGCACCAATTTTGTAAGATACGTAGCATTGACTAAATCAGGATTATCTGCTGTAATCACTGTAGGATACGCATCATTACGATAATCCAGTGTCTCTGCTTGAAACTGAGCTGCCGCACTTTTACTGACATTGCCTAAGGCACTTCCTGTTCCGCCTAAAACAGTTGTAACATTGGAGCTCGTAGTATCGGAACTCTTAATTTGATAAAACCCTATATCGAACGAGAGGGCGGCGGAAACATCTGCGACATTATCTTTAGATTTACTCTGCTCATCCGTTGATTTGTATTTTTCACTGTTATTATCAACTGCCGCATTATCACTTGTATAGTTGGTAACAGCTTCTTGTAAATATTTGCCGTTATTATCTTTTGAACTAACATCTTCATTGGGTTTTATAAAAGGAACGGGATCATTATAATAGGCATTGTAATCATTAACTGGCGCTTCTTCTTTTTTTGCCTGTTCATTCTGCAACGTTTTATCATGTTCACTTTCCAATGAAACGGGACCAGAGACAAGAATACTATCTTTAGGTGCTTGTCCAATATCATGGATTTGATTTAAAATTTGCTCAACATGTAAAACCGTACCATTGGGAAGTTTTAGAACAGGTGCGTTATTTTCGAATGCCATCATGCCTAAGGAAACAAAGGTAATTTGTCCTCCATTAGGAAGAGAGGCAACAACATCGCCTCCCACAATTTGCAGTGTCGCTTTCGAGATATCTATGGCTAAAGAGAGTTCATCGCCTGGGCGTAAAAAGAGATTGATATTTTCGCCCTTTTGAGGGGGACTTTTAAGACTAATAGTGCTCTTGCTATAGTTTATTTCAGATGTTTCTGCCATTGTCTATTCCTCCCTCTTCCAAAAATAATTAAAGAATGTGCCATAAACCATACGATTAAATCATCAAAACTAATAATGCAACCACTAAACCAAGTGCAGCTGTCGTAAGTCCTGTTGATATTTTTTTGATCATTTTTGGCAAGCCATTTTCTTTCGCAAGACTTTCCCCAACAATAATAACACCCACTTTTTTGTCACTACTACTCAAAAGAGGTTTTGCTAAAATAAAATAGTCATCGGTTAAGAGATATTTATCGGCTATAATTTTTTCAAAATCCAACTCTCCAATTTTCTGTAAAAATTCATTATCAACTTTGGCCTGTACGCTGACCTCATTTTTACCTATTTTCTGATACTTGAATGATTGAAGTTTTTTCATATCCAAGGTATCTTTATCCAGTATAATTTGAAAAATTTTGCCACTGGCGGCGTACGTATCAAATAAAAAATCAGCGGGACGCTTAATCTCTAAAATACCATTGGGTATAGGGAAAAGTGCTCTTAAAAACACTTGGCCATCTTCATACCCAATACCACTCAAAGGCTGATTGCTTGTCACTACTTTTTGCAACTCCTCAGAATCATACACATCGGGTGTTAAAATAGGAGTAGCTGAGGAAGAGGCTATTTTGACTAAATTTTTAGTGTAGATCTCTAGCGTGACATCATTCTTTGCGACCACCCTTAAATGAGTATCAAACGTATTTAACTTCTCCATCATCGCTGGTATATTATCTTGTAAACTCAGGGCAACTTTAAAATCAGGATTTGAAAGCAACATACTCCCAATGATTTCTAGATTAAATAATGAATCGTTGATTTTGGAATCTAAGTCATTAAAATAACTTGTATTCGTTGATTCATAGAGATTTTTTGTTGCTCGATGAGGCATAGAATTTAAATAATATAAGGTACTAAGAACACCTAAAAGAGCCATGGCGGTAATCGTTGTAAACCAAAGAGCTTTGCGTTTTTTAAGTTTTTCAAAAAGTGCCTGAAGCTTTAAAATCATACTAAACATTATTTTCTCCATTCATATTTTTCATCTCTTTAGACGGTATACCTAATACTATAAATCATAACATTCTCTTTCTAAAATCTCTCTTCAAAGCAACCTTAGGGTACTGATTGATCCGAAATATAGGCCTTGGTGAGCTCGCGTAGTTTTTCTTTGATCTGAAGAATTGGCTTCTGCCAATCGCCTCGTATCTCTTGTCTAAATAAGAGCAAACTTTCATACCAAGGAGTTGTTTCACCCTCTTGCATCCAACGCCATTCCGCAGGTTTTGAAAGCAAGACAAATGTTTTTTTATTTAAAGCACCACTTAAATGAGCAACAGAGGTGTCTACGGATATCACCAAATCTAACGCTTCAATGAATGCCGCCGTTTGCGCAAAATCCGTTAAAAGCTCTGTTTTATCGATAATCGTATCGTGAAGATTGAACGATTGAATTTCGTGGCTATCGGCTCCGATTTGCAAGGAATACCATGAAATGTGATCTATGTCAAAAAGCTGACTTAAAATCTTAAGTCCAACGTATCGATCTTTATGCCCTCTATTGGTTGGACTACCACTCCACGTAATGCCTACATGTAAACTTTTCCTCTCAAAAGAGAGCCCATTTTTAGGGCTCCCTAAATAGGGAAACTTACGCGGTATGGTCTGCAAAACGGTCTTAAACCTTTGGGGGCATGAAAGTAAAGGAAGGTAAAAATCATGCTCCGGTAAAGGGTCTTCCTCGCAAATAATTTCATCGACCTCTTGGATGGAGCGAAAAAGTGCCATAAGTTCTAAACGTGTTCGTACGATGATTTTTGCACCAAGTTCTTTAAAATAAGGAGCATAGCGAATAAACATGATCGTGTCGCCAAACCCTTGTTCTGTCTGAAGGATGATCGTTTTATTTTGAAGCGATTCTCCTTGCCAAAGCGGTGATGTATAGACATCTGTTTTTGCGAGCAGTTCATTCATCTTTAGGCGATACTCATATCCACTCCACCCACTTTCATAATGCCCCTTAGAAAGTTCCATCAAAGCTATATCAAATTGAGCATTCGTATGCTCAGGATTTAACGCAAGCGCTTTTTGATAATAGAACATCGCACGATCAAACTCTTTGTTCTCTTTATAGAGAGCTCCCAAATTACTGTAAGCATCCGCATAATTGGGGTTCAGCGTAATAGAACACTTTAAAGCAGCAATAGCGCCTGTTGTATCCCCCATATTACGGCGTAAGTTACCCAAATTGTTCAACGCTGCTGAATCATTTGGATTGAGTTCTAAGACTTTTTGGTATGCAAATAACGCCTCTTCATTTCTTCCCAACTCTTTATACACAACACCTAAATTATTATACGCTTGTGTTTTATCGGGCGCGAGTACGATTGCTCTCCTATAAGGTTCAACTGCTTTTTGAAAAAGTCTCCAAGAGGCAAAAAGATTCCCTAAATTCAGATAGGCTTCATACTCATTAGGAAATTTTTTGACAATTTCATTTGCCACACCCAAAGCCTCTTCAGGCTTTTTAAGAAGTTTTAAAAGTTCAACCAATGTAATATAATCATGCAGCTTATGGGTCATGGAGATTGTTTTCCATAGCATTTGTGCTGATTTTGCATACTGTTTTTGAAGTCTCAAAACAGAAGAGAGATTGGAATAAAATGGAGTGTAAGAGCTATCTAATGCAATGCCTCTTTCTAAAATGGCAACCGCTTTTTCAAGTAAACCTTCGCGCTTATACGCAACCCCTAAATTAGTATAGACTCTTCGCAAAGCATTTGCATCCAAGGGGTAATCCAGAGCCTTAGCGTAACAGTTGATTGCCATTTTAAAGTCTAACTCTCGTAAGAAAATATCACCTGCTTCAATCAGTGAATATACAGTGTTTTCGATCGCTTCTTGTACCACGTTATTCTTTCTTGCTGTTAGTGTTTAATCTGAATTGTTTGGTTCTATTCATCGCTCTTAAAATCCAAAGTACTCTACAAGTTTGCCTTGTTTGGATAACAGAGAGAAATAATCAACAACGCGCGCTTTTTCACTTCTTAATTTTTCCAATTCAGCACTGTTGACTTGCCTTTGTGCTTGAAGCAGTGTCACGAGATCTTGACTCGAAAGCCTAAACTTTTCCCAATAAGCCTCTGCCATTCTACGACTCGCATCTATCTCTGTGCTGAGCGTATCAATCGTTTTAACATTTGTTTGAACTGAATTAAAAAGTTTTTGAGAATTCCATTTTGTATCTTGTTTTGTATACTCAAGGTTATAAATTAATGCCGATGTTTCACTTAATAATTTAGCAGACTTGGCTTCTGTTCGTCCTCCATCATACAAATTGATTCTAAAGGTCAGTTCTGCCACAAAATCATTATTTTGCCCTTCCGTTGGGCTGCTAGTCGGTAATGTATCATCTTTAAATCGCTTCGAATTTGTCATCGAAAAATCAATTTTCAGACCTTGTGTTGCATTATTGATCACAATCTCTTTTTGCTTACCTTTAATCTGCGTTTCAAGAATATTTAAATCCGTATTCTGTTTTTTTATCTCTTCAAATATCTCATCGAAGGCAGAGAGAGTTGTTTCAAAGGAGAGCTCTGTTGGCGTCAGATCTTCAACCTTCGCATGCGTTAAGAATTCATAATAATCTTTCGCATTGTTGTAAGCGGACTCTGTGTTAATCAGGGCTGTTTTGGCATTAGAGACACTCGCTTGAATAGAACTTTCATCCCCTACGGTTGCTGCGCCTAACTCTCTTTTTGTTTTAACAATATCAAGAATTCGCAACAGCTTATCGTAGTTATTTTTATTGACTTCTACGGCGAGACTACCGTAGGCAACGCTAAAATAGGCATCAATGACTTTGGTTATTTCCTCTTCCAGTGTCCCTTTTAAACGCTCTTCTTGTTCTTTGCGTGTAATTTTTGTTTTTGCAACCGTTTCACTGTGCATCCCCGATGAAAAAAGATTCAAATTTGTTGTCAAATCCCCCCTGGCCTGATCGTACTTTTGCTCATCAAATCCTCGGCTATTTTTACGTGTTCCCGTTGAGGCAATATCTACTTGAGGCAAAAAATCTGCATACGCTTCTTGTGTCGAATAATCAGCCTGCGCAATACGCTCTTGTGCTTGCCTGATACGATAATTTGATTTCATAGCCGTCACAACAGCTTGCTTTAGCGTAACATTGTTGGTGTCAATAGAGGGAGACTCTTTTTGCATTAAAAAATTATTTAATTTCACAATCATATCTTGTTGAGATTCATCCTCTTGCGAATCAAGTGCTAAAAGGGACGATAAAGAAAAAGAGCAGCATAGACACAGAGCAAAAAAAACGTTTACCTTTTTAACAATCACTTCTATTCCTCACTTAACATCTATTTTCAGATACCCAAAATCATAATTATTGGGATTTTGTTGCTTATAACTTACGCGGATTTTATTTTTGAATTCATCCATACTCTCAAGTTTGTTTTTTAAACTCAACATTCGGCCGATGGAAACTTGTTTTGCTTGTGTTGAACTTATAAGCTTTTTTGTATCCCCAACACTAATAATAAATTGAGCGTTCGGTTTTGCTTTTGCTATTTTTCCCATGGTTTTAATTAATTGCGTCAGTGCATTTTGCTGTGGAAAATAGTCGTTGTTTTGAAATACGATTAAGAGATCTGACTCTTTGAATTCAGCAGCACTTGATTTGTCCGTTTGCTTACTCAACGTATTCTCGCCCACATCCGTACTGCTTTGTACCGTTGGCTCTTTTTGATTCACTTTGGCCGATGAAAAGAGTATTTTTTGAGCTTCTTTAGGCACAGATATACTCTGCGCCGTCTCTTTAGAAACTTCTTGTTTCGTATTTTTAGAGTTAAACTGCATGTAGTACCCAACATTAACAAACATGATCAAAACAAAAAGGAGTAAAACCAATATCACAGAAGAGAAGAGATCAACGTATGATATATAGGGATTCATCTCTCCGTCTTCAGAACTAGCAGCCATTTAATTTCCTACGTTTTATTTGTTTTATTTACTGATTTTTCGTAAACAAAGAGCCAAAAAAGCCTTTGATTTCGTCCGCAACGCTGGGGCCATGAAGTGTATTTTGTTGATCAAGGCGCGCTATAATATCTTCAATATTTTTGAGTGATTGCTCCATTTGTACCACGTGATGTTGTGTACTCTCAATTTTCTGGCTTAATTGCGCAATCATATGACTCTCGCTTTCAGCACTCTTCGTAAAATAGGCCTCTTCAAATGCTTTATTATGGGCTAAGGAGAGCTGCGCTGTTTGCTCTAACGTTAAAAGATTGGTTGCGACAGTATCAAGAAGTTCTTTCTCTTGAACCATACTCTCTTTTTGAGTCTCTACATAGTGCGCATGAAAAGCTTCATGTACACCCAACAGCGACTCTAACGACTGTTTATTTCGACGTATGGCTTCTTCAACCTCACCAATCGCTCCACGAAGCTCACTCGAAGCATTGGAAGATTCGAGTTTAAAGGCCTCTTGTATTGCACCCACACTAAGAAGTGTCTGCTGTGTTTGATCCATAGAGGTATGTATCCGTTCAAACAGATGATAGGCATTTTCTTGACTAAGGAGCAGGCGTTGGTTATCTTCACGTGATTGCTGTGTAAACAGTTCTAAATATTGAATCTCTTCATGGAGTGTGACATCCAGTATATCCATTTGGCGTTGCATTTGAGCATAGGCGCGAATACTCTCATCAAACTGATTATTTTGGGTTGTTGCGATCAAGGAGAGTGTTTGAGCACTGCTACTCACGTGGGTAAAGATTTCGGATAATTGATGGTTTGTCTCCACCACACGTTCAATCATCTCTCCTAGTTTACTATCGTTTTGAATCAATGTCTGAATCACTTTTTCACTCTCATGCGAAATAGTCTCTTTAAGCTCTGTAACCGCTACGAAGGATCTTTGATGCGCTTGTTCATTTACATGTAATAATTGTTCATTGAGTGTTACCAAGGATTGCGTCGTGCTCTGATGAAGATCTATTTTATGACTGGTCTCTTCGAGTGTACGGCTAATCGTTTGAAGGGATGTCGCATGCTGAGTTAAAAGCTCTGATTGCTGATTGTTGATAGTAGCTAATGCCACCTTATCTTGATCATAGTGCAAATCTAAGACGGTATCTCTTTGGATAACATGTGTCAAAAAATGACCAAATTGTTCTTCATACCCCTTTTGCTGATGGGTAATAGTCTGCAATGTTTGATGCTGTTCTTCCATCACATTTTTGATAGAAGAGAGTGTTTGCGCCATCCCCTGAAAGTTTTCATTCGATTTTGTCAGTTTTGAAACTTCGTGTGTGAAACTTGTCATCTGTTCAAGGAAAAGATCAATAAAACTTCTACGTTGCTCAGGCAAAGCAACGGTTGAACCGGCGGTTGCTTGACCTAATGCTTCTGGCGCTATATCAATAATTCTATCTTTCAGCCAATCCTCAACGCCACTAATCAATGTATCTTGTGATCGAAATAGAATGTAACCATTGATGCCTAAAATAACAGCCGAAACAACACCAAACAGTGAAGCACCAAATCCAATAGCCATACCTGAAAGAGGTCCTGAAAAATCTTGCATAATCTGCTTGATATCAATATCGCCATTGAGTCCTAAAATAATTTGTCCCATATTATCAATCGCTTCAACCAGTCCCACAAAGGTACCCAGCAAACCAATCAACATAGACGTATTGATAAAAAAGTTAATATACGATTTTTGTTTGCGAAATTTACTATCTAGCCAATCAATAATATTACGAGATTCATCTTGGGTAAAAAGCATCTGCTGTTGGCTTTTTCGAGTAATCAGCATATGGGCAATATTCGCAGGCAAAAGAGAATCGATACTTTTAATGTAAAATTCATACCCAGTTTTCTTATACGCAAGTGCGCCAAACGTTCCGCCCAACATCATGATGCCATAACCACTCACAATTTGATAAAGGGTTCCAACGATCAATAATCCTAAAATGGAGGTACTAAAAATAACCGTTGCCATGAAGAAAACAGTGAGTAGTTCAGCATTTGTATAAACAATGTAAAGGATGAAGAGCCAGATAATCAAATAAGCTTTAAGGACTTTAATACGTTTCATATGCTTTTAAATTCTTCCTTTTTTCAAAATAAATTCAAATGTTAAGGGGATAGGGATCGAGTGTATTAAACTAGGCTATTTTGACTCTATGATGGACAGTTACAGCGCTAATACTTATAATTCTATCAATAGTTATGTAGAAGATCCCTTAAAGAAAATAAAAGCAGCATAAATAAACATAACTAAACAATTTAAGGCAAAATAAAAGCTTTACATGTAACGTTAACGAAGCAACGTTTTTTCCGCCCCCTCTAAAATCATTTTGATCTCATCGTCCGATACATCGTAGTGGTAAAACGTTTTGTAAAACTGTTTCACCTCTTTCTCCATCGAAATATCTGCGAAACGTTCAGGGTAAAACATTTTTCCAAGCCACAAGGGTTGTAAAGCACCCTCAGCACTGCGGACTGACCAGAGGTAAACGCCTGTGGGGACAACATAAACGCGTCTGTTTTTGATAGCGCCCAGTGTTTGAAAGGCGGGATTGTTGAGAATCACATCGCGACTGGGGTTGCTGTTGGTGATAATGACATCAGGATTCCACATTAAGATTTGTTCAGCGTTAATCATCTTCACCATCTCTTTGGAGTCAATAGCATAGTCACTCGCAACATTTCTACCACCTGCCATTTTGATGTAAATGGCACCAATGTCACTGTCATTGATGGTAGTGTAATTACCTGCTGAAAAGTTAAGCGCTAAAACATGGAGCTTTGGAGAAACGGTGGAAGTTCGTTTTTGAACCTCGTGCATCATGGTGTCATAGTAGTCGTTAAATGCTTGCGCTTTTTGGGGCGCATCCTCCCCTAAAATCTCTGCGATCAGGCGCACACTCTCTTTAATCTCCTCTACGGTTGCAAAATGACTGATCTTGACAACGGCGATACCTGAAGCTTGGAGTTGCGCAACATTGGCTTCACTGAGAAAAAACGATGTCGGTCCAAAAACGACTTCTGTTTTAGACGCAATCAGCGTTTCGATACTAGAAGAAAGTGTCGTACTTGGACTATTTCGCTTCAAATAGGGGAAGATGGTGTAAAACATTTCAGAGAGTCTAGGAACACTGGAAGCTATTTTTTGCTCAGCGCCTAACATACAAGTCACTTGCGCAAAAGCGCCAATGAGGGGTGTGACTCTTTTTACATGTAAAGGAACAGCGACCTCTTTCCCATCGCTGTCTTTCACAGTGCGAAACCCCTCATCGGCATAACCAGACGAAACAAAGAGCAACCATACTAAGAGAATAATAGAACGAAATATTAAAGTTTGATTTCGCATGGTTTCCACCACATAACATAGGTTTTTGTTTTGCGCAATAAATGCACACGCCCATCGTCCAATACATCCAAATAACGATCGACATTGGCGCGATACCGCTCTTCATGTTCCGGTAAAATGGTTCCCAAAAAACGCAAATCTTCATACGCTTCTTCTTTGGACGTATAGAATCGTTCAAACCCATCATCCAAAACGACGACACTAGGATTAGCGCCCATGTCATAGATCATATTAAAGGTAATGTTATAGTCGAACATGCGTGCATCAGGGCGTGGCTTGGGAGAGGGAATATCGCTAATGCCTTCTAAAAAATCGAGTTGAATTTCGCGAAGACTTGGTGCATTGGCAAAGCTCATGACAAAGACATATTTAGTCGCAAGTTGATTGAGTTTGATCAGATCAAACATCCCCACAGAGCGTGAAGCGATAGCAATGTCGTGCTTGCCAATTTTTTCAACCGCATCCTCATCAAGCCAACTTTGAAACAGAGGCTTGACATTCTCAAGTCCCTCGTTTTTAGCGTTGAGCATACAACGCTCTAACATTTTTTCATAGGCATCCACGCACGTAACCGATTTAGCTTTTTTAGCCATCGGTACGGTTAATCTCCCCGGTCCACAGCCGATATCAACAACCGTGTCGTCTTTGGTAATCGTCATAGCCTCCACCTGTTTTTGGGTAAATGCCTTTTCAAGTTTTGCCATACCATCGTACATCTCTGTAATCGTATTCCAATTAATCCCTGAAGTTTTAGGATCTCCTTGTGTAGCAAAACGATTGCGATGGAGGAGTTCCCAGTTGACTAAGCCATTCATGCGTATCCTTAAAATCTAACTTCGACTGAAGCGGTAATATTGCGTGGTTCACCGAGGAAAAGACTGGTTGAGCCTGCAGCATTATTCCCATCTAAGCCAGTATTGGCAAAAATGCCACCCCAATATTTTTCATTGGTAATGTTATTCACAGAAAATCTAAAAATCGTTCGATCGCCAAAAAGTTTTTTCGTGGCATAGCGTGCTCCTAGGTCAATCGTGAAATACTCATCTGCCCATTGCGTATTGGCAGGGTCAATCGCTCGCTCACCGGTATAGTGAAAATTACTGCTTAGCACGAGCTCTTCAAAGCTAGGAACCGTGTACTCCACCAAAAGATTGGCTTGCCATTCAGGCATCCCCAGCGCTTGTTTATTATTGATATTCGCTATTTTTGCACCGCTAATTTCGGTGTCCATAAAGGTAACGCCTCCAAAAAGAGCAATAGCATTGCTCAGCTTTCCTGAAGCCATAAATTCAACACCCTTGTTTGTTTGTTCACCTTGTTCTTCAAACACACCATCATAGCCTGTGTACGCGGTTGGTCGCTCAATTTGGAAAAGGGCGGTGGAAAGATCAACGTACTCAAGAGCAAGCTTAGCGCCCACTTCATATTGCTTACTTCGATACGGATCAAGGGTTCGAATCACGCCAGAAGAGTCTGTTCCAGAATCACCCGGTTGAATACTATCCGCATAGGTAATGTATAAACTTAAATTTTCAATCGGTTGATAAATCACACTAGCCGCATAGCTGTATCCACCTTTTGAGACATCTGAAGTCGTTGTTCCAGATGAGTTGTACGCTTCAGTACCAATCCAGCTTTTATTGACCGATAAAAGTGTTTGCCATTGGTCGTTGAGCTTAATCGTATCGCCCAGTGTTAAATTTTTGACATCGGTTGTAGAGGAGACATAGCGTTTACCATTATTTGTACTGTAAATATCCCAAATATAGCCGTTTCCACCCATCGCAATATCATTTTCAAAGCCTAGTAATTCTTGTTTGGTTTTAACATACCCCATGTAACTATCAAGCTCAAATCGTCCAGCAGAAGTTTGAGGGGTTACGGAAGACGTGTATGTTCCACTATTGGAATTAAACGTATTGGTTAATCCATACAGTGCCCTATCGGCTCTTTGTGTCAGGTACCCACCTTCGGCATACCAATTATCGGCTATATCGTATTTGAGTTTTCCGCTGTAGGTTGTTGTGGTAAGCTCTCTTCCAGCACTTTTTTGCGCATACGTCTCATCTGAACCATCATACGCATCAGGAAGCGTGTACCTAGCAACACCCAGTGCCGTATAAGGCATATTAAACTGCCCTGTATAGCCTTCTTTAATGTACTTATAGTAACTAAAATTCGTCTCCAATGTCAGTCGATCGCTCAGGTAAAAATCAAGCCCTGTAGAGATGAGCTGTCGCCTGAGATTACTTCCTTCAACATACCCTTCACCATCACCTCCAACAAATACACCTCTGTAGCCTATTTTATCGTTGATGCGACCACCCACATCGGCTTCAGCTTCGCCATGCCCACTTTCACCATAGGTGAAAAGCAAAGAGTTTTCATACTCTTTGGTCGGACGTTTTCGTTCAAAATTATAAATGCCCGAAGGATTAGCCGCACCGTAAAGTGAACCCGCAAGTCCATTTTGAATTTGAAGGCTATCAAACATCGCCATTGGTGTTGCCGTTGTAGAGACAACATGCAAACCATCCCAATAACTATTGGCAACCACATCACCTCGCATTCCTCTGGTTTGAGGACGACCTACATCCGCACCGCCACGCCACTCAATTTGGGCAGAAGGAATATACTTGATAACATCTTCCAAGCCTTGTGAACGCTGGTTTTTGATAATTTCTTTGGGAATCGTATTGACCTGATACGGAACATCAAACGCTCTTTTATCGCCAAGAGATCCCATGTTCACATCTTTGGTTAGAAACCCATCCGCAATGCCACCTTCTAACTCCTGAAAACGTTGCGTTGAAACAACGACACTTTCGAGTGTTACACTGGTTTTATCTCCTGTATCCTCACAAAAAGCACTTGTAGTGCATAAAGCAGTTACAAGTGCAACGCTCAACCCCTTCAAACAGTCATTTTTCACCCTGATCTCCTCTGTGCCATTTTATATCTATATAAATTTATATATAACGTATGCATGCACTTCATATATAAATATATACACCCTATAGACGATAATTAAAGCTAAATTACTTACTAAATATCACCATTTTTCGTTATTTTAAAAAAATATAACGGTTATTTAACTCTAAAGCTTCTTAAGAGTGTGTTAAAGAAATATTAAATGTCTATAAAAAAATCACAAAAATGAATAAAATTTAATCAATTATTTTTCAAAAAAACCTATTATAAAAGTAATCTTTACATGTAAAGATAGTCCACTCCATGAATGTTATAATATATCCAGAATGAGAAAAATCACCCTAAGGAGCTAAAGCGTGTCAACCAGAATCGAACATGATCTAATCGGCGATAAAGAGATTTCCAATGAGTGTTATTATGGTGTTCAAACAGCGCGTGCTGCTGAGAACTTTCACATTACAGGGGTCACACTTGGTAGTTTTCCTACCTTTCTTGAGTCCATTGCCAAAGTCAAAAAAGCGGCCGCTTTAGCCAATTTTGAGTTAGAACTCCTCGCAGAAAATAAGAAAAATGCGATCGTTGAGGCGTGCGATGCGATCATTGCGGGGAAATTCCATGACCAGTTTGTGGTCGATATGATCCAAGGAGGAGCTGGCACTTCGACCAATATGAACGCCAACGAAGTGATCGCCAACATCGGTTTGGAGATTTTGGGGCACAAAAAAGGCGAATACACATACCTTCATCCCAACAACGACGTGAATCTTTCACAATCGACCAATGACGCTTACCCAACCGCCCTTCGTGTGGCGCTGTATGAAAAACTCGGTGAACTGGGTGAATCCATGGGCATCATTAAAAACTCGTTTGCGAAAAAAGCGAGTGAATTTAAAGATGTCATCAAAATGGGTCGAACCCAACTGCAAGACGCGGTTCCTATGACCTTGGAGCAAGAGTTTCGAACCTATGCGGTCATGATCGGCGAGGACATCCAGCGCGTGCATGAAGCAAGGCAGCTGGTGCGCGAAATGAATATGGGCGCTACAGCGATTGGAACAGGCATTAACGCCCATCCACTGTATGCCAAAACGGTGGAAGCCAAACTGCAAGAGGTAACGGGACGTCCGTTTGTAACAGCGGGTGATCTCATCGAAGCAACCCAAGATACGGGTGCTTATGTGCAAATATCAGGAGTTTTGAAACGCGTCGCGACCAAAATGTCTAAAATCTGCAACGATCTTCGCCTCTTAAGCTCAGGCCCACGCACGGGTTTTGGCGAGATCAATTTACCTGCGATGCAACCCGGAAGTTCCATCATGCCCGGTAAAGTCAACCCCGTCATTCCGGAAGTGGTCAACCAAGTCTGCTTTCAAGTGATCGGCACCGACATTGCCGTAACCATGGCATGCGAAGCGGGGCAGTTGCAACTCAATGTCTTTGAGCCACTCATCGCTTACAACCTTTTTAACTCCGTCAATATGATGAAAAACGCCTTTGAAGCACTCGCGTACACCTGCGTTGATGGCATCACCGCCAATAAAGAGCGCTGCCTCAATCTCGTTTTAAATAGCATCGGCTTAGTTACCGCTCTTAATCCTTACTTGGGCTATGAAAACTCCACGATTGTTGCCAAAGAAGCGTTAGAGACGGGTGGATCGGTGTATGACATTGTTTTAGCCAAAGGCTTTTTAGCTAAAGAGCAACTCGATGAGATCATCAAACCCGAAAATATGATCCAACCTCACAATTTCGGTCTTTCCGAAAAAAGTAAGTTCGAAAAAGCCTAATTCTACAGGGGGATTTTCCCCCTATGCTTCATTTTACATGTAAAGCCTTTTGCCTCTGCATTTTTATATCTCATTATTAATTCTATTCTTTCAATATTTTTTTAAATTATTTTCTTAAAAGTCATTTT
>Ga0302272_1000618_pt1 | contig 16078 bp, 8 predicted proteins | sample III_Bog_N1_2_FD_198772 | JGI IMG/M metagenome (GOLD analysis project Ga0302272, IMG submission 198772) | Peat permafrost microbial communities from Stordalen Mire near Abisko, Sweden - III_Bog_N1_2 | ecosystem: Environmental > Terrestrial > Soil > Wetlands > Peat | place: Sweden: Abisko...
AGTGCTTCGTTCCACACCTTAGCCGGTTTATCATACCACATTTTGAGTTTACCACCTTTCTGCGCGTTGGACTGATTCAAAGGCAAAAGTACCGTGATAAAAAATAGTATAGAGAATTTGATTGTTTTCATATCCCAAGCTTAATCTTATTTGCCTTGTATTTGAAGTACTGTAATTGAGTAAGCTGGAAAACTTTGCTCGCAATGCTTACCCAATCCTTTTATACTGGTTGTTACAGGCACAATTTTATGTGGCTCAGTAATTGAATTTGTGTCTTCTGTGCTAACAGCTTTCAGCGTAATGGCAGTTCCTTTTGAAGCCACACCGGCAATTCCTTGTATATCTAATTTTACTTTTTGAGCAATTGCAGTAGAGTTCACCACTTTTAAATAAATAATTCCTGCTTTAGAGTTTTTAGTCACTGAGAAAAACATAGCCGGAATTGTTTTAGGCTGTACTCCTGCCGCAGAGTCACGTGCATTTGGTTTTTTTAGTTGTGTCGGAAGATCTTTCGCTTCAAATTTAACAACCTGATCACCAAGATTATTACTGAACATTTTTTGAACATGATAAGCCGGAGAGCCAAAGCTGGTAAGTGCATCGTATCCAATCAAATCAGATTTCCACTGCATACCTCCAGGATTTACATTCACAAAAAGCGGCGCATAACAATGCATTAATACCAAATCGGAATTGCGCTCTAAGCCAGTCAAAAAAGCAGCATCGCCAAGTGCCGAATTAAAGTTTGTGGTTGGGAAACCTTCGCGTGTAGCCCATTCGCCTACAAATATTTTGGGTCCGGTTCTATCGTATTTATCATATATTGATGCCATTTCCTGCATTTCAATCGAATTGCGGTAGAAATGCTCATCTACTAAATCTGGGTCTTTAGGAACTGGGAAACGACCTGAAAGCCAATCGTTCTTTCCACCAACTGTAGAAATGATTTTCAACTGAGGATACTTAGCCCGAATAGCTGCAGCAAACTGATTGAAACGTTTTTCATAACTACCCGAACGATCAAAACCATCTTCGTTACCTATTTCAATGTAAGAAAGAGGAAAAGGTGCCGGATGCCCGTCTCTTGCGCGCACAGCACCCCATTTGGTTGATTGATCACCAATAACATATTCTATCTCTTCAAGCGCCTCGTTGACAAATGGCTGTAAAAGTGCAGGATCATCTAAATAATCACCTTTAAGGGTGTATCCGGCAAATACAGCCAAAAGCGGCTCCATCTTTAAATCTTCACACCACATAAGGAATTCCAATAAACCCATACCATCAGTCGAACGGTAACCCCATGGACCTTGGTGCCCGCGTCGTTGGTCTAATTTACCGATTGTCTTTTTCCAATCAAAACGACTGGAGAAATAGTCACCTTCCAGATAATTACCGCCTGGGAATCGTAAGAAAGATGGTTTCATGTCGGCCAGTAACTTCATTATATCTGGTCGGTTTCCATTAGAAGTATTATTGTATGTTGGTGGAAATAGAGATACCAAACTGAACCAGTATTTACCTGCATCGGTTGTTGAAATCACAAAACGGGTATTTGCAGTTGGTGCTACATCTGCTGCCGTAGTAAGTGTAAGTTGATATTGTTGCCACTCACTCCCAATAGCTTTGCTTTGTGCTTTGGCATAAACCGTTTTTCCATCAATACTTTCAATGCTGAGCGTCAATGGAGAAGATGTGTTTGATTTAGCGTAGAAAGAAGCGGTATACGTGGTTTTTGGGCGAACCGGAATACCCCAATAACCGTCGTTTGCAACACCAATTCTTGAACCTGCATTTTGAGCGTCTAATTGTAATGAAACTGAAAGAACATCGTTCACCGGATTTTGTCTATCCAGCAAAATCTTTCCTTTTGCATCACCGTCTTGTACCAATGCCCAATGTTCTGGGTTCATTGGATTATCTTTAAATGAACGGTTGCGAATTAATTCGGCGTAAAGCCCACCGTCGTACGAAAAATTAATTTCTTCTGTCATCAATCCATAAAGCTTCGTTGGAACCGCGAAACCCGGTTGATCAAGTTTGAGTGTAACAGTTGGCAATTGAGCATTTGCAGTCGTACCGAGCAGCAACATTCCCCAAAAAGCAACCGGAAAAAGCTTGTGTAGTTTCATTTTATATAGTTTATGAAGTTTCTAGTATTATATGCAACCATTTATTTGAACAATACCTGTGCAAAATTAAAAATATTATTTCTCCAAACAGGCCAGCTATGTCCTCCGGGATATTCGCTATAAGAGTATTTAATCTTCATCTCATCCAGTTTCGAACGCATAATTTGACAATTTTGCCAGGCAATATCTTCCTTACCTCCCTGAGAAATCCATAATTGTTTTAAATTGGCATTGATCTTATCGACATTGTTTTTCCAGTATTCGTACTGCGGATCAGTAAGTTCTTTTTGGCTGGCAAACCAACCTGAACTGAATACTCCCAGGTACGAAAACATGTCGGTATTTCTCATACCTGCATAAAGCGTTTGGATTCCACCCATCGACAAGCCGGCAAGCGCACGATATTGTGTTTCTGCTTTTACCCTGTAATTTTTTTCTACAAATGGAATAATGCTTTGCTTCAACTCTTTTTCAAACACTTTCAACGATTCTTCGCCGAAACCATTCAATGGAAAATTCCCGTCGACCATAATTACAATCATAGGAACTGCCTTTTTTGCGGCAATCAGATTGTCGAGAATCAAATCTGTTTTACCTTGAGTAGCCCATCCACGTTGATCTTCACCGCCACCATGCATAATGTATAATACCGGATATTTTTCTGTTGGATTCTGATCGTATCCCGAAGGAGTGTACATGTAAAAATTACGCCATGAATTTGTTACATTTGAATAATAACGTTTTATTCGAATATCACCATGAGGAACATTCTTTTCTTCGTAATAACTATCTCCTTTGAAAGGCACTTCAAAACCGCTCGCCATACGCCCCATACCATAGAAAGCTTCACTAGCAGGATCAGCTACAGATACGCCATCAATAATCAAAGAATAATAATGAATACCTTCACTTAACGAATCGGTAGTTGCTTCCCAAATGCCTTCATTATTTTTTACCATATCATATTTTTTACCCAGATCTAGTTGTACCTTTTGAGCTTCAGGTGCTTTAATCTTGAAGACAGCACGACCGTCGGGTAAAATTTGTGGATATCTGGCTGACCGTACATTTGTTTCAGCCGGTCGACCGACGTTACTGATTTTATCAAATGATGTCACATCAACCGGTTTAAAGATCAGTTGAGAATACATATAAAGGCTGTTCTTCCATACTTTAAAATCATGATAACCATGATCTACGTAAAAAATATGAGGAACTCCATTGACTTTCATATAATCGTGAGTCCGCTTGCTGAAACTCATCAAGCCATCTTTATCACCACATGAAATCCAAAGCAGCTTCAGTTTAGCTTTGGCTTCTTGCGGTTTTGGCATCAATTCCTGAGGCAGTTTGGTATTAGGAGCCGATGAAAATCCGCCAACCCATGCAAATTTATCAAGATTTCCAAGACCAAAGTTCAACGACTGCCCTCCACCCATCGATAAACCGGCAATGGCCCGGTGTTCGCTATCTTTGATTACAGGATAAGTCTTTTCAACATAAGGAATCAGGTCTTTAAGCAAGTCTTGTTCAAAAGTAGCAAAAGCAGCTGCTTTGCCATACACATCACCGGTAGCACGATCATCTTTCATCGCGCGTCCGTTAGGCAATACTACAATCATAGGTTCAACTTTCTTCTCAGCGTAAAGGTTGTCGAGAATAACCTGAGGTTGTCCCTGATTGAACCATTCTTTTTCGTCGCCACCAATACCGTGCAACAAATAAAGAACAGGGTACTTTTTATTTTTTGAATATCCGGGAGGTGTATATATGAGTGCTCTCCGCTTTACTCCCACCGTTTTAGAATTGTACGTAATTGTATCTATTTTTCCATGAGGAATACCTTCCCGTACAATGTCGAAACCAAGTGGTGCCGGTGTCACCACATTTTGCGAACTGGCATTATAGCTAAACGCTATAAATGCCAATAAAAAGAGAGTTAACTGTTTCATGATATTCAGAATTTATAAGATTATGATTTATTTGTTACTAAATTTGGAATCTGCCATCCATTTAAATAATGGATCCATCCAACCTGGATGACCAAACACAAAACCGTGTCCGCCTTTCGGATAAATATGCATTTCTACTGACACATTGTGATGACGTAAAGATTCGAAATAGTTGATAGAATTATCTACATCAACCGTTTTATCATCGGCAGCATGTGTTATATATGCAGGAGGCGTAGTTTCATCAACCTGCAATTCATTTGAGTATAAATCTACAATTTCTTTAGCCGGATTGTTCCCCAATAACTGATCCCTTGACCCGGCATGTGTCAATTTCTCTTGCATACTTATTACAGGATATACCAGAATTTGAAAATCGGGGCGTAAGCTCGTATTATTACCGTTTTCGATTAATGCACTTTTAAAATGAGTAGCTTCAGTAGATGCTAAATGACCTCCGGCCGAAAAACCCATAATTCCAATTTTATTCGGTTCAATTCCCCATTTGGATGCATTCTCTCTTACCACCTTAATGGCTTGCTGAGCATCTTGCAAAGGACCTGTTTTTTTATCGGCCATGGTTAAATCATCAGGAATACGATATTTAAGCACAAATGCAGCGATACCATTTTTTGCGAATTCTTTAGCTGTTGAGATACCCTCTCCCTGGTATACAATTACACTATAACCTCCACCTGGACAAATTACGACTGCAGCCCCTGTAGCTTTGTCTTTAGCCGGAAGATATATTTCGAGCGTTGGCTTTGTCACATTTCTAAACATACCTGAAGTAAAAGATTCCTTTAGGTAAGATTTTTTGAAATTAGGAATTTCGCCCGGATACAAGTTAATTATCTCCTGTGCTAAAATGGTAGCAGGGAACATTAATATGAGTAAGACAACGATTTTAAAAGCTTTCATTGGGGCTAAACTATAGTTTTATCAAGAAAAATGCTTTAAAATTGGCTCATCAATTTTAGCCATATAAAGCCATTCTGACATTGAATCTGAAGGTTCGGAATAAAACCACTTAATGGTCAATCTTCTACACACGTTTATCAAATCAACAAAAGTTTTATATACAGCAACATACTTACCCTTATTGACTGCACAAATATACAATTTAAACATAATTAAAGAGGAACTATTTACAAAAAAATCGTGGAAAAACTCGTTAGTGACTTTTAGGGGTAATTATTTGATAATTCCCACTTAAGTGCATAAGACTAAACAAATACAATAAGCCATCATAATATGGATCAAAATATCCATCTTCGTAAGGTTCCAGTTTGGCATTCCACAAAGCGTCTACAAACTTTCGACTTTGAATTTGTGTACCAATCATTGAAGTTGTCGCAGCAGTTGAGACCAGCCCTAAAGAATGACGCAATTTTTTAAAACCTCCAGCCTGAAGAATAAAATCGGGACGACTTCCATCTACATTAAACTGATCTTCAAACGTATCAATTCCTTTGCTCAGCAAGAAGTTTTGAATCTTACTACAATAATCCTGCTGCCATTCTTTATCTTTTCCGAACCAGACATAATCCATAGCAATGTTCATGGGAACGCGCCAGGAATCGTATCTGAAAGCAGCAGGCATCCAACGATTTGAACGGGGCTTACCATTAAATTCAGTATAATCAGCATTGAGGCCTGTTACTGGATCACATGCTCTTCGAAGGTATTTCCTGGCAGAATCAGCGCAGTCGCGATAAAATTGCTCTCTACCATCTTTAGCATACTCAGCCCATATTTCGAAAAAAGCGGGCAAATTATAAGAAGGATCTGTCCAGTTATATCCGTAGTTATCTGGAGTAAAGGTAATCAGTTTATGCTCTACATTTATCAGGTTGCGAACTCCTCCCGTACCATCTTTACTCCACATGGCATCAAGGATCTTTCTGGCTTCGGCATAATAATTAATACCTATATTATTACCCCAACGGTTAGATGCAAACAAAAGGTCGGTAATGAAATAAAGTTCACCATCTGAAGCAGAGCCTTCTGAATTATGTTTCAACGAGATGGGTTCCACACTCCATGCAAAATAAGAATCTCTTGCCCCACCATGATGTTGCAAATACTTATTTGTCCACCTCCAGATTCTATCAAAAACATCTTTTTTATTAAGCTGAACAGCCACCATCAAACCATAAGATAATCCTTCTGTACGAGCATCTTTATTCTTAATATCAGAAACATAACCCATCGAATCTCCGACCTCGAAATAAACCTTATTCGGCCCTTCAAAAAGATCATAATAGGCTTTTGCTACTTTTTTATCAATATCACTTTTCTTATAACCATATTCAAGAAACACATTTCTATATTTTCCTGAATTAAAGGCACCAATACTTTCTTGTTTATCTTGAACAACCTTACTTTTTGCTGAAAGATAAAAACAAGAAAGAAAAGTACATCCAATAAGAAAAATATATTTGTCTAATCGAATAATCTGAATTAAATATTTGATAGTGTTTTTCATTTGAAACGATTAAATTTAAGGATGTAATATGATCTAAAAAACGAACATGTAATAGTGCTATATATGGACTACTAAAAATAGAAAAGGTTTAATGCATGGCTATTTAGCCTAGCTTTAAAAAGTTTATTTAAAACAAATAAAAAAGACAATTTTCCTCTATATATTATAAGAGGAAAATTGTCTTTTTTGCATACTAATAATCAAGTCTTTAAGTCAGCAACGAATTGCCAACTTAAAGACTCAATCAGATATTTTATAGTTCAAACAAAATCTCCTTGTAGGATTAAGCAAAATTACATCTGTAAAATCACTAAAAATTACAACTTATTTTTTAGATACAGTATAGTATTCAGGGGCAACAGCTCTATCACGAACTACCAAGGTATCTTTGGTAGAATATGTTAGACTTAAGTTCTTAAAATTGACACTATAATCTAGATAAAGTCCATCTCGATCATAACCTCCAAAACTATTTTTTTCTCCTTTTGATACAAATTTTCCAGTACCCGAAATATCAAAACTAGTTGAATTACTACTAACTGTACAAGTACCATCGCTGGCAAAAGTCAAAACTAAAGTATATGGGACATCTTTTTTTGAACTATCCTTTATTGATAAAGGCAATGTACATGAGCTCAACGAAGTAGTCGTTAATTTCACAACATCATTATTTTCAACATATGTTGTATGACGAACAGCCGTACTTGTGACTCCAGAAGTATTATTTTTAATTTGATCTGTTCCTCTTCTTAAATAATTTGAACTCCAACTATTAACATACTTAACAACATAAAGAACATAATCTTTAGGCACTGTGCTCCAGTCTGAAGAAACGTTACGATTGGGGCTGGTAACCGATGCCTTACCCTGAAGAATGGAATCTGCATTTTGCACACTTGTCATCAACAGCGGAATGGCATATGTATTTACCAGTGATAAAGGGTCTGCAAAGAAAGCGTCGGTCAATTGTACCTCTACTCCCCCAAGAATACTCCCGGAAGGAATCGTAATCTGGTTGGAAGCTAATGTATAATAATTAGACGGCATTGGAATAACTTTAGCACCGCTTGTAGCTTGACTTGCAAAATAGATGCCATCACAAAGAGTGTTATCCACATTAAAATTAATTACAACATTCTTTTTATTATCTCGCGTACCTCCCATTGTAGCATTGATAATTACTTTGTGCAAATTGTCGTTGGAATTATCCACAAACAAATCCTCGCCAAGTTCAACTGTTCGCGCCGGATATTGATTTGCAAAATAGACAGTTTGATAGTCGAAATCAGGATAATTAATTTCTGCATTATGGCACGAGGTCAACGCAAAAACAGCAATGACCAATCCTATAAATAATTTATTCATTTTCATATCTTATTAATAATTTAAGAATTAATTCAATTATTACTACCAACCTTTATTCTGAAGCAAATTGCTATATTTTAATATTTCAGAATATGGAATCGGTCCGTAATACATATAATCTTGATAAGAACGAGCTTCAACATCGAAAGGATTTGTAATGCTCAAACTAACATCAAGGCCACGAGCAGTCTCGGTTAAAGTTGTTTTCCAACGGCGCAGATCCCAGAAACGGAAACTTTCGAAACATAATTCAAGTCGACGTTCATTACGAATCAATTCCCGCATCTTGTCTTTACCAGCAGTAGCACATTCATCCAAATAGGGATCAGTTATAATGCCAAGAGCTCTTTTTCGAATAGCTTTGATAACATCATAAGCAGAATAAGCATGACTACCCGTCCCTGTAGGTCCCCAAGCCTCGTTAGCAGCTTCGGCATAATTAAGATAAAACTCAGTATAACGAAGACGTGGAGTGTAATGCGTTTTCTTAGTAGTACCAGTCGAACTACAGTTGACATCCATACGCAAACGTTTTTTCATATAGTATCCTGTCCGCGTAGAAGAGGTAGTTATATTAATTCCATCATTAGTTCCAGAAATACTACCGGTATAAATCTTCGTATTCGAAACTCCTTCCGCTGCACCATTATAAATAACATACTTAGCTAACCTCGGATCTCTTGAAGTAAAGGGATTCGAAGAATTATAACCACTTTTGGTAGCATCGGAATAATTGATGGGGTAGCCATTAGCCATTGGGAAAGCATTCACCAGATTCTGAGTAGGATTCATATACCCTGTACCGTTTAGCGTTGGTGGAAAATTTGCTATTTCTTGGTCATAGCTACCCGTACTAAGATTATCTCTCCATATTATTTCTGGGGGATTGACAGCATTGCTCAATGCATCAATCTCTGTAGTGTTAGCGTAGTAAGTACCACCATTCGCAACTAATCCGCTGACTCCTCCTTTATAGTCAATTACAGCAGCAGCATAATCAGCAGCATTTGCCCAAGTGGTAGTATTGGAAGCATCCTGAAAAGCAGGACTTGCGGCCAATAAAGCGACCCTTGAACGGAATGACTTTGCATACAATCCGTTGAATAACTGGCTTGCATATTGACCCATTACACGGTTATAGGTAGCTACTGTACTTGTAAGAGACATAAACCGGGTAGGTATCTGACTGGCAGCAGTTATATCAATATATTCCAAAGGTAAATGATATTCTGCACTATCCAAATCCTGATATATCTGTTTCAGGCAATCTTGAAAAGTTGCCCGAGGTAGATTGAAATCAGACTGAGCATCCAGATATTTTGTCATTATAGGCACTCCCATCAGTTTTCCGTCTTTCGTAAATCCGGCATGATTCCGTAACAGATAGTACATAAATAAAGCGCGCATTCCATAAGCCTCACCCTTCATTCTCATATTAAATAAGTTAGCAGCTTCCTTATCGATTGCCCAATTAACTTTATCTGCATTTTCAAGAAACAAATTGAGATACTGAATGGATGTGTATGCATTAGACCATTGGTTGAGAGGGTTATTATTAGAAGCCCAAGTACCTGTTGCCATCAGCAAAAAACTATTGGTTTTCTGATTAGTCACAGCATCATCCGTAGCATAGTCACTGTTATCATAATAAGTAGGAATGTTTCGATAAGACGTAGTAAGAAACCCTTGTGCATACGCTGGATCTGTATACATTTGATTTATGGTCTTAAGATTTTCCTGAGCTGGAGTGAAAAGATCATCACAACTTGAAAGCAGAAGAACACTTATCAAAATAAATATTATACTCTTTTTCATATTTTATACTTAATTTAATTGTTCATTAAAAGGAAGCCTTAAGCCCAAAATTGAATAAACGGCACTGAGGAGCAGTTCCTATATTTGTTTCCATCAATTTACGTTCCTTTGCTATAGTAAGCAGACTTTCTCCACTTACATATAAGCTCAAAGCGTGAACGAACATATTATTGAAAATTCTCTTTGGAAAATCATATGTCAACTGTACTCTTGACAGATCAAAACGATCGGTCTTATACATCCAGAAAGTAGAATTAGTATAATTGTTTGTATTGCTGGTTGTACTTAAACGAGGATAAGTGGCAGTACTCGCTGTAGCAGCAGTCCAGCGTCCCCATACTACATCGGAATATTTAGCATCGCCATATACCCAATAGTAAGAACTATTTTTGTAAGCTATAGCTCCTGTATTCCCTGTGCCCATAGCAAAGAAAGTAAAATTCTGCCACTTCAACGTAAAATTCAAACCAAACGTAAACGGAGCAGCGCCAGATCCGCTATGACCCAGATTAACCTGATCTTGTGAATTCACAACACCATCGCCATTTACGTCTTTATATTTCAAGTCACCCGGTTGTACAGAACCTAATGATTTTTGCGAAGCATGACTATTGATATCCGCCTGATCCTTAAAGAATCCTTCACAAATATACCCCCAAGAGGCATCCAAGGGTTGACCTGCACGATTTTGATAAGCATCTGCATAAATCTCATCTCTGCGAACGGCTTTAGAAGAATAATACATCCCTGAAAAACCCAGCGTGCAATCAACCTTTCCTATTTTTTTATTCAGATTCAAAGTATAATCAAAACCTGTACGCCTGTCGTTATTGTAGTTCAGATAAGGCAGAAAATCGCCAAAATAAGATGGATAGATCGTACTAGCACCTTGAGTCAGCAAACCATTTGTATTTTGAGAAAAAAAGTTTGCATTCAATGTAATCAGGTTGTTGAGCAAAGAAGTTTCCAGTCCCACACGGTATTCTTTTCTTTGAATATATGTCAAATCAGGATTGGATCCTTGTTTCGAAAGAGTTGTCCATCCTCCGGCAGAACCATCGTGCCACTGATACCATCCTCCTTGATATTTATAAGATCCTTGATACATATAATAATCAGAAATATCTAAATCCTGATGCAAATTTGCATAAGAAGCTGTCAGTTTCAAATTATCAACAAAAGAAACATTGTTTTTGAAAAAATTCTCATCAGCAATATTCCAACCTAAAGTTACAGTAGGAGAGAACGCATTACGTTTTCCTTCCGGTAATTTGGCCGAATGGATTTCAGCTGCTGAAAAATCTAAATAATATTTATGAAGATAGTTGTAGCCAGCCTGCAAACCAAGATTTACATTACTGGTCTTGTGATAAACACTACTGGAAGAATTAGGATCGTTGGAGTTTTGTATTTGATAACCCCATCCGATCAAAGCTCCTGTTACATTATGATCCTTTGCAAAAGTACGCTTATAATTGAACTGAGAGCTGAAAGTCATAGTTTGAGCCAAAGAGGAAGTTCCTACTATTTCATTAGTTAGATGTGTATCTGCGCCATAGGTTGCTAAAGCTGTAATCACATCCTGCCCATTTACAGTTGACCAAGTAGGTTGGTAAGTAGTATAACCTACTTTCCAATACTCGGCATAAGAATCAGCATAATCAACAGCAAAAACGGCCTTAAATGATAGTCCATCTGTTATCATTCCCAAGTCAGCAGCCAACTTTGCATCGAACATAAACGTACGATTCTTATTTTTACTGTAGCCTGATGCAAGCATATTTGCTATATCGTTGCTTTGGTAAGCAGATGTACCTCCTAAAAGGTACTTTCCATCTATCAAATTGTTACTGTTAGCTGCGAGTGTTTGAAGCGAACTGTTTGTAGCGTCGAGCATACTGATTGGTACCAACGTAGAAAACGTGTTGGGCCGCAGTGTGGAAGTCGCTCCCCAATAATTACCTCTTCCGGCGTAACTATTGTAAATCGAAACATTTGCGTCTGTTGATGCTATTAACCATTTGGTTATGTTCACATCCACATTGGTTCTCATATAAAACTTGTAATCATTATTCTTCTTCTGAGATCCATAATTCACTAAGCTATTGTTGTAGGACATTCCGAAGTTTGCATAATAACGGGCATTATTATTTCCTTCCATAACCTCTCCTGTTGCATCAGTCTTATTGTATGCATCATTTAAGTAATCAGAACTTAAAAGATTAAGATCGGGATAGCGATATTTATTTGTGCCTGCAGCAGTATTAGTTATATCACTCTGACTATATTTCTGAGAAAGTCCATCATTCGTACAAGCTTCATTGTAAAGGGTCATATAATCAGCCGAGTTCAAGTACTTCGGATAACTCTTTGGTACATAAAATCCTGTATTAGCACGTATGTTTATGCTTAGTGGTTGGACCTTTCCTCTTTTTGTCGTAATGAGTATAACCCCCTTAGCAGCCCTACTCCCATAAAGCACAACAGCACTGGCATCTTTCAATACAGTAACAGATTCTACCTCCGAAGAACGGATGGTCGATGCATCACGCGGAATACCATCTACAAGTACCAAAGCCGATTGTCCCCAAACATTCCCGTTATATCCCCCAATAAAACTCTGAAGTCCATCAAGGCTATAAGTGGAATAATCTTTATTCATCAAATCAGACACATTGACCGTAGATACAGCACCCAACACATCTTTTTTGGCAACCGTTCCGAAAGCCACATTTACAAGGCTATCTTTTCTTTCTTGTGCTTTTGTACCTGCTAAATTCAGCAAGAACATGACAAGAAAAAAACAGTAGATATTTATTTTTATTTTCATATTAACAATAATTTTATTTCTTATTAACTACTGACAAAATTTGTTTTCTAACAATTTAAGATAGTTTACTTCATTACCATCCAGGATTCTGATAAAACCCTGCATACAGGCTCACATCAGCTTTTAGGAAAGGAAGCCAATAGTGTCTCGAGACAAATTGTCTTTCAAGCAAAACTCCTTCTGTAAGATTCAATACATGACCATTTTGCGGATTTGCATATAATACTGCGTTTGTGACATCATTGGCACGGGTAAAATAGACAGTCTTCTTATACGTGTAAGGCCTTTCTGTTAAAAGTAACCATCGACGCAAATCTGTAAATCGATGACCTTCAAATGCTAATTCGACTGCACGTTCGCGACGCAGTTCACTCATAAAAGCATCGGTACTACCTAGAAACTTGTCAGCTACATGACCTACACCTGCTCTGTCGCGGATTTTATTCACAGCATCCACCGCAGAAAGAGTATAAGTTCCGGCCTTACTCTGGGGTGAACCATAACCTTCGGCTGTTGCTTCGGCGTACATCAAATATACATCTGCCAAACGCATAAGACTTAATACAACAACCATGTTATCCCTATAACCATCCCAATCATTAAGATATTGTGAAGTAAACTTTTTTTCCATATATCCCGTAACAGCAGCCTTGTTTGGATTAGAAGTAACCCTGTACCAACCTTTCCTACCAGTCTGATTTGCCCACAAGCTTGCATGAAGTACACTATCCGATTGTGAAGCAACGCTACATGTTGTGCCGTCGTATACTATATCGGTATAGAAACGTGGATCTCTGTTTTTCCACGGATATTCAGGATCATACCCCGAAGCAACATCTTTCACTGTAGCATCGGTAATAGGAAGTCCATTAGCCATCCCATAATAATCCACATAATTAGCTGTAGGATAAACTTTTAAACCAGAACTAAGCAAACATGGAGGCCGGTAGTCATTTACCTGATTCCATCTCCAGCGAGAGCCCGAATTTACCAGACTTTCCATAAAAATGGCTTCTCTGTACACATGGCCATTTACTGTTGCAAATCCGGGTATTCTGCCGCTCGCATTATATGTATAGAATATTTGTGAATAAGCTGAAAATGGAACTAGTTCATAGCGCGATGTCGATTCACAAAGAGTTAAAGCCTGAGCAAAAGCGTCAGCGGCTTTTTTGCAGTAATCAGTATTGTAAGTTTTACTACCATTAGTTGCATAATTCATCAAAGGACTACCTGCCCAAAGATAATTTTTACCCAAGTAACCCAACGCCATAATTTTGTTAATACGCAGATTATTATTACCTTTTGTAGTAGCACCTGCCGTCGTAGCATCCCAATCCACTGGAAGCAAATCGGCTGCTTTCTGGAAATCTAAAGCTGCTTTATCGGCAGTAGCTTGATATGACAGTCGTGGAATATCGAAAACCGCATCAGAAGGTATAAGATAATCAACATAAGGAAGACCTCCCCAAAATTGCATTAACATAAAGTGATAAAATCCTCTAAAGAAATACAACTGCCCTGCAATTAAATTTTTCTCTTCATCCGTAGCATTGGTCAACTTGTCTAAGTTGGCGATTCCTAAATTGGCCTTACGTATAGCCTGCCAACATAATCCATATAAGTGCCCTTTATCTCCAGTCACAGAGGTAGCACCATTATTATCTGAAGAGGAAATATTTCCGCCAGTACTTAACCAGTTATACAAAACTACATTCCAATCCCAATAATTACCATTATCTATAGAATTTGCCATTATTCGACTATCAGTTTCCCAAAGTTCATCTTCACCCCAATTCCAGTTGTTATGTTGTTGACCGGTTATCAAAGGAAGTCCTGTGTACAATTCTTCCGTAAAACCTTGGAAATTTGCAAAATTCTTATAGGCATCACTAGCACTAATTACACTTTGAGGAGCTTGATTCAAATAATCTTTACAAGAATCCAACCCTAAAATACCCAACACAAAAGCCAAGGATATCAATATCTTACTAAAATATTTTTTCATATTTTTTAATTAATTATAAGGTTATGTCAAGACCAAGATTAATACGTTTTACAGTAGGATATGCTCCCCCCGAAGAGTCACCATTAGTTTGAAAATTAGACTCACGGTCATCCGGCATTCTAGTCCACAACCATAAGTTGTCTCCATTCAAATAAAGTTTAAATGCACTTACTCCTAAACTCTTCACAAACTTACCATTGAAAGTATAGGCCACTTCTGCATTCTTCAAGCGTATATAAGAACCGTCGTATAGATAGCGAGTGCCTGAAGCATCAGAACCCACCACAGTACTCCACCGAGGAGCCGGAAGTGTACCACTCCCTGTTTTCGACCAATAAGCACCTTCTACATAAGCAACATCTGAGCTTGCCTGAAAGGTAGGAAACGAAACTTCACGAGTTACATTATTCACCCCATAGAACTGAACGAAACAACTGAAACCTTTGAATTCAAATCCCAAAGAAAGATTATATGTGTTCTGTGGGGTGCTTGAATATTGATATGGAGCCTTATCGTTTGCATCAATAATGCCATCACCATTATAGTCGATGATATTATAGTCCCCGGCAAGTTTCACCGCATTACCGGTAGTTCGTGCCGTACTTCCATACACATCATCCCAAGTAGAGAGGTTTTTTCCGCTGCTAAGATATGCCGTAGTCTGATTAATGGCATATCCGGCTTTTTTTAGGTATGAAGCTAACAATTGGGCATCATCTGCAAATATAATTTTATTAACAGCATGTGTCATACTACCTTGTCCCCACACATATATACCGTTATTAAACTTATGGCTCGATTTCAAAGTCAATTCAAAACCATGTGCTTTTACCTCACCCAGATTAGCAGTTGGAGCCGTTGCACCAAAATAAGAAGGAACTGATCGTGAACTACCAGAGATCAGAATATCGGTACGATGGTCGGTATATATATCTACAGAACCCGACAAAAGCCCTCCCAAGAAAGCAAAATCAGCACCGAAATTTTTCTTTTCTGTTGTTTCCCAAGAAATATTTTCATTTCCTAGAGAACTTACCCGATAATCTTTATAAGGAGAACTGGAGGGTGTATCTCCTGTCGTAGTAGTTCCACCATAAGACCATTGATCACTATTAAGAAAGCGGCCACTAACATTATCATCTCCTACCCGACCCCAAGATCCCCGTAATTTCAACATATCAACAAACTTGAGTCCGGTCATAAATTTTTCTTCGGTTATCATCCATCCTCCTGAAAGGGAAGGAAAGAAAGCAAAACGGTTATTTGGACCAAACTTTTCGGAACCATTATAAGCACCGTTAAACTCGAAAAAATACTTTGATGCATAATCATACGTGGTACGAAAAACCCAGTCTTCACGGTAATGATTGAACTCACTACCTGTAGCACTCTGATCACGATTAAAACTACCCATAGCTGTTACATTATGCATTCCAAACTTGTTAGCATAGTTTACTTGCACCGCATAATTCTGATGACGGAAAGTTG
>Ga0302272_1000627_pt1 | contig 15981 bp, 11 predicted proteins | sample III_Bog_N1_2_FD_198772 | JGI IMG/M metagenome (GOLD analysis project Ga0302272, IMG submission 198772) | Peat permafrost microbial communities from Stordalen Mire near Abisko, Sweden - III_Bog_N1_2 | ecosystem: Environmental > Terrestrial > Soil > Wetlands > Peat | place: Sweden: Abisko...
TCCGACCGGGAGCTAAGTAAACCCGAAGTGCTTTGAGCGGTTGCGTCTTCTTCCATTGCACTTTCGGAAGTTAATTGAGCAGCATCTTCATGTATAGCTGTCTGGGTGCTTTGTGTCATGTAAATATTCCCCAAATCGATAGGCTTGCCCGAGAGCAGTACCGGTTTAGTTAGCAATGCATAATCGATAACCGAAAATTCCAATTGCTGAGAACCTTTCTCTTTGACAATCAATGTAAAAGCACCATTTTCATCCGAAACAACCTGTTCGGTACTATTTTTGAGAGTGATTGCTACACCTGATAGTGCTACATTGGTATCAGGGTTTTTTATGATACCTTTTATCCTGGTCTGCGCAATTATTGATATGCCGATTGCAGACAAGAATATGAACAAATAAAATTTCTTCATCATACTGACTTGTGTATTAAATAATTATAAAAATGACTTTTCTATCTGATATGAATAACGAGTTTTGGGGAAATAGGCCACAATATTAATGAAAAAAATCAAGATAATTATTGCAATATGAATAATATTAAATAATTTGTTTCAAACAATTGATAATGTGATAATTATATACGTTTCAATTTAAAACTAATCAATATTAAACAGAAATATTTGACAATGAGCATTTTTTTACTGAACTTTGTCCGCTGAATATTGATTTCATCAGGTTTTAACATTTTAGACTGACTATAAGATTGTTAAATCTTTTTCAAGTAGTTTGTACCTGAAATAATCGGTAATTTGCCTGATTGAATAACTCCTAACAAATATTTTTAGATGAGACAAAAAATTTTAATTCTATCTATTTTTAGCTTTTGCACTCTTTTGGCAGGAGCTCAAACCCAAAACAAGGCTTTAAAGTCTTATATAATTGGGTTTTACAATTTAGAAAATTTTTACGACACCATTCATCAAAGTGGTGTGAATGATTATGAATATACACCTTCGGGTACTACCAAGTGGGGAACCATGAAATATACTCATAAGGTAAAAAATATGGCTTATGCTATTTCTCAAATGCCTAAAGGTTTGACTTGTCTGGGTGTTTCGGAGGTGGAAAATCGTCATGTATTGGAAGATTTGGTAAAAGACCCTTCAATTGCAGAACATCATTATCGCATTGTGCACAGCGATTCGCCCGACCGCCGGGGTGTGGATGTGGCATTGCTTTACAATCCGAGCCTGTTTCAATTGACAGGTAGTAAAACATTCAGGCTCACATTACCTTCCGATACATCATTCCGCACACGCGATCAACTGCTGGTATCAGGAATAATTGATGGTGAAGAGGTTTACATATTAGTCAATCACTGGCCTTCACGTAGCGGAGGCGAAGAGCAATCGCGTCCAAAACGTGATGCCGCAGCCTCTTTGGCTCGCTCGGTTTGTGATTCGTTATTTGCAATCAATCCGCTTACTAAAATCATTGTAATGGGTGACTTAAATGATGATCCTATTAATGAAAGTTTGAAAGTTTATCTCAAAGCTAAAGAAAAACAAAGTCAGGTTGGGGCGGGAGAACTTTACAATACTATGTGGGAATTGTACAATAAAGGCATTGGTTCGCTGGCCTATAACGATCAGTGGGACTTGTTTGATCAAATTGTGATTTCGTATGGTTTTCTTGGCAATGACTATAGCACACTAAAGTTTCGACGTGCGATAGTGTTCAATCAGGATTTTTTGAAACAAAAAGAAGGACAATATAAGGGTTACCCGCTTCGTACTCATGCCGGTGGCGTGTGGTTAGATGGTTATAGCGACCACTTTCCTACAATGATTTATTTGGTAAAGGAAGCGACATCCAAAAACTGAGTATAATTCAAAATTAGCTACAAAAAAAGGTCGTTATTTCATATAGGAATAATGACCTTTTTTGTTATTTTACTGTCTCAAAATAGCTTCAATAGCTTCAATTTCTTCTGTATTGAGAGCAGGGTAGTGTAGTGCAGCAATATTGTCCTGTAATTGTTTTTGTGAACTGGTACCCACTATCACCGAGGTGACTTGCGGATAACGCAGACACCATGTAAGTGCCATCTGAGCAAGTGTTTGTCCACGTTTGAGCGCAATAGTATTGAGCGCATTTACTTTTTCAAGAATTTCGGGAGAAATTTGATTGCGTTGCAAAAAACCTGACGGTTTGGCAGCACGGGAATTCTCGGGAATACCATGCAGATATTTATCAGATAAAACTCCCTGATAAAGTGGTGAAAAACCAATAAATCCAACTCCGTGCTCATCGGTTGCTTTCAAAATTCCTTCTTCGACATCTCTCGAAAACATGCTGTAACGATCCTGATGAATCAAACAAGGGGTGCCATTAGCTTTGAGCAAGGAGTAAGCCTCTATTGTTTTGTCAACCGGATATTTAGAAATACCTACATACAACGCTTTCCCTTGTTTTACTGTATCAGAAAGTGCCGACATTGTTTCTTCGAGCGGTGTGTTGGGGTCATAACGATGTGAGTAGAAAATGTCCACGTACTCTAACCGCATACGGCGAAGACTCTGATCTAAACTGGATAACAGGTATTTACGTGAACTTCCATCGCCATAAGGACCTGGCCACATGTAATGTCCGGCTTTTGTCGAAATTATCATTTCATCGCGATAGCCGACAAAATGTTTTTTGAGAATATTGCCGAAGTTTTCTTCAGCGGAGCCTTCGGGTGGGCCGTAATTATTTGCCAAATCGAAATGGGTAATTCCATTATCGAAGGCGTATTGAATCATTTTCAGGGCTTCGTCCTGATTATCGGCAGTTCCGAAATTATGCCACAAACCCAGTGATAATTTGGGTAAAACAATGCCGCTTTTGCCACAGCGGTTATAGGCTATCTTTTCGTTGTAACGTGATGGTGAGGGTTGGTTTTCCATTGAATTGTATGTATTGATATGATATTTTTTATAACCGCAAAAGTACAATAATTTTTCACGTTGTGATAGATGTAAAATAAAAACGGTGCAAATTGTTCAAAACAAATTGCACCGCTTTTTGAGATATAAAGCAAATGTTTATTCTTCGACAATTCTCAATGTGTCCGAAGCTATCATAAATTCTTCATCGGTAGGTACTACAATCACTTTAACGCGTGAATCGGGTGTACTGATAACTGCTTCTTCGCCAAATATAGTAGCATTGACGGCCTCATCTATTTTGATTCCGAAAAACTCCATGTCAGCACATGATTTCAGACGGGTATTAAAACCATTTTCACCTACACCGCCTGTGAAAACAATTGCATCGGCACCACCCAAAACTGCCATATACGAACCGATATATTTTTTGATTCGGTATTGATACATGTCGAGCGCCAGTTTTGCATGCTCGTTGCCTTCCTTCACAGCTTGATTGATGTCGCGCATATCGGACGACACGCCCGATACTCCCAACACACCACTGTGTTTATTGAAAAGTGTAGAGGCAGAATCGGTACCCAGCATCTCTTTATCCATCAGGAACGTAACAACTCCTAAGTCGATATCACCACAACGGGTACCCATCAAAAGTCCTTCAACAGGAGTGAATCCCATTGATGTATCAATTGATTTTCCGTTTTTAATAGCTGTAATTGAGGCTCCGTTACCTATATGGCAAGTTATCAGTTTAGAATTATTATAATCTAAATCAAGCAGTTCGCAAGCACGTTTTGATACGTAACGGTGGCTGGTGCCGTGAAAACCGTAGCGACGTACACCATATTTGGTGTAAAGTGAGTAGGGGATGCCATACATGTAGGCATGAGGTGGCATAGTTTGATGAAAAGCAGTATCAAAAACACCTACCTGCGGCACGTTTGGCAATAGTTCTTTTATGGCATTGATACCGGCTAAATTCGGTGGGTTATGAAGAGGTGCAATTTCAATACATTCTTCAATTTTAGAAATCACCTCCTCGTCGATCAGCACACTTTTATTAAATGTTTCGCCACCATGTACCAAACGGTGTCCTACGGCATCAATTTCTTCCAATGATTTGATAGAACCATGCTTTTCGCTTGTGAGCACTCCTAAAATATACTCCACAGCAATTTGATGGGTCAAAATTTCGCCTTCGAGCACCACTTTTTCGTTGTCGGAGCGTGTATGTTTCAAAAATGAACCACTCATTCCGATTTTTTCGATACCACCCTGGCCGAGAATGGCTTTGCTCACCATATCGAACAATTTATATTTCACGGACGAACTGCCGCAATTCAATACTAAAATCTTCATTTGGTTACATTTATAAGGTCTGGAATAATCTTACCGTTTTCGTCGTAGCTATAAAAGCCTTTGTAAGTGCTTTTACCATAATGTTTTGCGCGGTATAGGCGCAATAAAAGCGGAGATGCTTTGTATTTTATATTGCCATATTCATGAAAGAGGTTTTCCATCAATGGAACCACTTTTTCAATTCCCATTTGGTCAGCTGTGCGAAAAATACCCTGACGGTGACCAAAACCCACCATCAGAACCTTGTCGATATCGGCCACACACGAGATACCTTCCATCACAATGGAACAAGCTTCGTTGAGCATGATAAGGAACATACGAAGACTTACTAATCCTACAGATTCGGAAACAGGAATAAAATCGTAGTTAAGTAAGCCTGCAAAACGACATACTTTTTCATACGTAAATTCTGATGTGTAAAGCCCACGGACAATTTCGAGCACACGTGAGTCGGGAATATTGGTCAAAAAATGCACACCCACACACCGTTCGGGATGCTGCAACTCATTTGACAATTCGGTAACTACAATGGTGGATACATTAGAAGCAATAATGGCCTCGGGACTCAATACGGATTCCAATCGCTGAAATACTTCCTTGCGTCGGGCAATGCTTCGAACACCTGTATGGTTATCGTAGCGAATGGTTTCGATTACAAAGTCGCAATCCACAAAATCTTTGTAATCGGTTGTTCCTTTGATACGCGAAAGAATGGCTTTCTTTTCGGAATTGGTTAATCCCCAATTTGTTACACGTGCATCGAGTTTAGCTTCAATACGCGCATAGGCATTTAGAATTCCCTCTGAAGACGGTTCCAAAAAAACAACCTCCATACCGCGACTTGCAGTAACGGAGGCAATAGTACTGCCGTCTTTGCCACACCCTACTATGCCAATGCGCGAGAATAATGTTCGTTTACGATCTTTTTGGCTAAGACCGTAATTTTCAATAGGTTCGTTTGGTAATTGAGACATTTTGTTATTATAGTGAGCTGTATATTATGAGTAGTAAAAGAATTAAAATTTCTTGTCATTACCAGTTCTTTACAGTTCCAAATTATTATTTTGTTTTTAATCCGATAGCTTGATTGGCAGTAATAGCAATCATTTGGATGATGTCGTTTACCGAACATCCGCGCGAAAGGTCATTAATGGGAGCTCCCATACCTTGTAAAATAGGCCCGATGGCAGTTGCTCCTCCAAGACGTTCTACTAATTTGTATCCAATATTGCCGGCTTGTAAATCGGGGAATACCAATACGTTGGCATATCCGGCTATTTTGCTGCCGGGAGCTTTGCTTGCACCTACAGAAGGAACCAATGCGGCATCAGCTTGTAATTCACCGTCGATTTGCATATCAGGAGCCATTTCCTGAGCAATGCGTGTGGCTTCTACTACTTTGTCAACCAGTTCGTGTTTGGCACTGCCTTTGGTAGAGAAACTCAACATAGCTATACGTGGTTCAAATCCACCAAGTACACGTGCCGTGTGACCTGAATTTACAGCAATTTCGGCCAATTCGTGAGCTGTCGGATTTGGAGTTACAGCCAAATCGGCCATCAATACCAAGCCATCTTCTCCATAGGGGCTGTTGCTGAAAAGCAACAATGCTCCCGATACAACAGTAGTGCCTGGGGCAGTTTTTATTATTTGAAGAGCTGGTCGCAATACATTTCCGGTAGTATTTCTTGCTCCAGCCACTTCACCGTCGGCATCTCCGCTTTTAATCATCAGACTACCTATATATAATGGGTCTTTTGCCAGGTTTTGTGCTTGTTCAAGTGTCAATCCTTTTGCTTTGCGCAGTTCAAAAAGCAGGTTTGAATATTCTTCCCACTTCGTATAATTTTCTGGATCAAGAATAGTTGCCAGCCCAATATTTTTCAATTGAAATTTTTCAACCAGACTGTAGATTTCATCAGGATTGCCGATTAATGTAATTTTTGCCACTTTGTCTGCCAAAATACTATCGGCTGCTTTTAAGGTGCGTTCTTCGGTTCCTTCGGCTAAAACAATATGCTGTACATTTGCTTTGGCTCGATTCATGATTTCTTCCAACAATTTCATGTCTATTAATTTTAATATTAGATGATTATGTGAGTTGATTGATGCTATTTATTACGGATACAAAAGTACAATTAATCTTTAGGATTGCAAAGTCCACATTGCAATTTGAAGTGATAAATATCAATTTGATATTACAAAATATCAAAAATCATATTTTTTGATTTTAATTGGAGGGAGTTGCTTTATGATTAGAGGGTTTTTTTGTACCTTTGCCGATCGAAAAGATACCTATATTATTCTATCCCTACGCAATTATAATGGAACAAAACAAACCGATGCAATTGGTGCTTGAGAATGGCATCATTTTTTACGGGAAATCATTCGGATACGAGTCACCACAGGCCGGAGAAGTCGTTTTTAGTACGGCAATGGTGGGTTATCCCGAGAGTTTAACCGATCCGTCGTACTCTGGACAGATACTCACCGTCACTTATCCCCTCGTTGGTAATTACGGAGTCCCGCAGAGCATTACTGAAAACGGGTTGTCAACATTTTACGAATCGGAAATAATTCATGTCAGTGGCTTGATTATTTCCGATTATTCGTTTCAATACAGTCATTGGAACGCACAAAAGAGTTTGAGCGAGTGGCTCAAAGAGAACAAAATTCCTGCTATTTATGGTGTAGATACGCGCGAACTGACAAAAATTATTCGCGAATATGGTGCTATGAAAGGAAAATTGCTTTTTCCTGACATGCACGATGTGGAATTTATTGATACCGACAGCGAAAATCATGTAGCTAAGGTAAGTTGCAAAGAGGTGATTACCTATGGCACTGGCAAGAAAAGAATTGTACTGGTCGATTGCGGTGTCAAGCACAACATTCTGCGCTGCTTCCTGAAACGCGATGTCACGGTGATTCGTGTGCCCTGGGATTATGACTTCAACACCCTTGAATACGATGGGCTGTTTATCTCCAATGGTCCCGGCAATCCCGCCTATTGTACCGTAACAGTCGAAAATATTCGCAAAGCAATGACAACCGGCAAACCTATTTTTGGTATTTGTATGGGAAATCAATTACTTTCTATAGCCGGCGGTGCTTCCACATATAAACTGAAATACGGACACCGTAGTCATAATCAACCTGTAAGGATGGTGGGCACAAATCGCTGTTTTGTAACTTCTCAAAACCATGGTTATGCAGTGGATAATAATACACTGGGAAGCGATTGGGAACCTTTGTTTATTAACCTGAATGATGGTACCAACGAAGGAATTCGTCATAAAACAAAACCTTACTTTTCGGCACAATTTCATCCCGAAGCATCAAGTGGGCCTACCGATACCGAATTTTTGTTCGATGAATTTTTGGATCTCATTGACAAATTGGATCTCATTGACAAATAAGCAGGTGTTCGGAAATAATAAATTATAAAATTGTAAATACTATATGATGAAGGTCACAAACGACTCATTGTCAACAGATAATCTACTATCGGCAATTAACGGAACGAATACCCGATTGTCAATAAAGAAGGTTCTCATTCTTGGTTCAGGTGCACTTAAAATTGGTGAAGCCGGTGAATTCGATTATTCAGGGTCGCAAGCGTTGAAAGCACTGAAAGAAGAAGGTATTGAAACGGTGCTTATTAATCCGAATATTGCCACTGTGCAGACTTCGGAAGGCGTGGCTGATAAAATATACTTTCTGCCTATTACACCGTTTTTTGTTGAAAAGGTAATTCAGAAAGAGAACCCTGACGGGCTCCTGCTGGCTTTCGGAGGACAAACGGCACTCAACTGCGGGGTAAAACTTTTTGAAGCGGGAACGCTCGAAAAATACAACCTGAAAGTGCTCGGAACGCCTGTGCAGTCAATTATTGATACAGAAGACCGCGAACTGTTTGTAAAGAAACTCGACCAAATTGATGTAAAAACCATCCAAAGTGTGGCGGTGGAAAATATGGCTGATGCCAAGAAAGCAGCTGCTGAGTTGGGCTATCCTATCATTGTACGGGCTGCCTATGCCTTAGGCGGTTTGGGTAGCGGTTTTTGCAACAACGAAGATGAACTAAAGGCGTTGGCTGAAAAGGCATTCAACTATTCCACACAACTATTGGTTGAAAAATCACTCAAAGGATGGAAAGAGATTGAATACGAAGTGGTACGCGACTGTTACGACAACTGTATCACGGTGTGTAACATGGAAAACTTCGATCCGCTCGGCATTCATACCGGCGAGAGCATTGTGGTGGCTCCTTCTCAAACATTGACCAACAGCGAGTATCATAAATTGCGCGAAATTGCCATTCGCATTGTGCGTCATATCGGAATAGTGGGAGAGTGCAATGTGCAATATGCTTTTGACCCCGATTCTGAAGACTATCGTGTCATTGAAGTAAATGCTCGCTTGAGTCGATCATCTGCATTGGCATCGAAAGCTACCGGTTATCCGCTTGCTTTTGTAGCTGCTAAATTAGCGTTGGGATACGGACTTTTTGAACTGAAAAACTCGGTTACAAAGACCACTACAGCGTTTTTTGAGCCGGCTTTAGACTACGTAGTATGTAAAATTCCACGTTGGGATTTAGCCAAATTTCATGGCGTCTCGCGCGAAATCGGCAGTAGCATGAAGAGTGTGGGTGAGGTAATGGCCATCGGTCGTACCTTCGAAGAAGCGTTACAAAAGGGGCTTCGCATGATTCAGCAAGGAATGCACGGATTTGTGGGAAATAAAATATTGCCTATCGAAGATCTTAATAAGGCACTTTCCGAACCTACCGACCGCCGTATTTTTTATCTTTCGCAAGCTTTACAAAGCGGTTATACGATTGAACAAATTCATCAGTTGACCAAAATTGACAACTGGTTTTTACAAAAGCTACAAAATATAGTCAATACAGCTGACGAATTAAAGTCAGCCGATTCTTTCGAGAAACTCTCTGACGAGTTGTTGCGTTATTCTAAACAGTTGGGTTTCTCCGATTTTCAGATTGCTCGCCTCATGTTCGATGCTCCCGAAAGTTCTGCGCATCTTGGTGACAATGTACGCACCGAACGGAAACGTCGCGGAATATTGCCTGTGGTGAAACAGATTGACACTTTAGCTGCAGAATATCCGGCACAAACTAATTACCTGTATATCACCTATAACGGCACTGAGAATGATGTAAAATACCTTGGCGATCATCGCTCTGTGGTGGTACTTGGTTCGGGTGCTTATCGCATTGGTAGTTCGGTAGAATTCGACTGGTGTAGTGTGAATGCGCTGAATACAATCCGCAAAGAGGGGTATCGCTCGGTAATGATAAATTACAATCCCGAGACGGTTTCGACCGACTACGATATGTGCGACCGACTCTATTTTGATGAATTGACCTACGAGCGGGTAATGGATATTCTGGAACTCGAAAACCCAATGGGAACCATAGTTTCGGTGGGTGGTCAGATACCGAACAATCTGGCGGTACGTTTATCCGATTCGGGTGTTAATATATTGGGAACCACTGCAAAATCGATTGATAATGCCGAAGACCGTCACCAGTTTTCGAGTATGCTCGACCGCTTGGGCATTGACCAACCGCGTTGGAAAGAGCTGCTCTCCTTGAGCGATGTTACCTCCTTTGTCGATACAGTGGGTTTCCCTGTGTTAGTACGTCCCTCGTATGTGCTTTCGGGTGCTGCCATGAACGTCTGCTCGAATCAGGAAGAGCTGGAAGAGTTTCTGCAACTGGCTACCGATGTATCGCAAGAACATCCGGTGGTGGTTTCCGAATTTATTGAAAATGCCAAAGAGATTGAAATAGATGCAGTAGCTAACAAAGGCGAAATGGTGATTTATGCTATTTCGGAGCATGTGGAGTTTGCCGGAGTGCATTCAGGTGATGCTACCATACAGTTTCCTCCGCAAAAAATTTACGTGGAAACGGTGCGCCGCATCAAATACATTGCCCGCGAAGTAGCCAAGTCGCTGAATATATCAGGACCCTTCAATATTCAGTTTCTGGCTAAAGATAATGATATTAAAGTGATTGAGTGTAATTTACGCGCATCGCGAAGTTTCCCCTTTGTATCGAAAGTGTTGAAAATAAACTTTATTGATTTAGCTACCCAAGTCATGTTGGGCATGAATCCTGAAAAACCGGAAAAATCGGCATTCGACCTTGATTACGTGGGCATCAAAGCCTCTCAATTCTCTTTTACCCGTTTGCAAAAGGCCGACCCAGTGCTGGGTGTGGACATGGCTTCGACCGGTGAGGTGGGCTGTATCGGTCATCAGTTTGATGATGCATTGCTAACAGCCATGTTGTCCGTAGGATACCGAATTCCCGAAAAGACGGTGATGGTCTCTTCAGGCGAAACGAAATCGAAAGTGGATTTGCTGGATGCCTGTCGCTTGTTGCAAAAACATGGATACGTGATTTATGCCACTCACGGCACACGTGAATTCTTGCAAAAAAATGAGGTGGAATCAATTGATGTGAATTGGCCTGACGAAGACGGCAAGCACAACGTGATGCAGATGATTGCCGATAAGCAATTTGATTTGGTAATTAATATCCCTAAAAATCTCACTAAGAGAGAGTTGTCGAACGGATACCAAATTCGTCGTGGGGCAATTGATTACAATATACCGCTGATTACTAACTCGCGATTGGCAAGTGCATTTATCAAAGCATTCTGCAAAATTACCATTGACGATATTGATATTCGGAATTGGGCAGAGTATAAGTAATTTTATTGCAGCGTATTAATACAGCGGTGCAGCGAAAGGAGTTTTTTCCCGACGTTGCACCGCTTGTTGTTTTCAAAAACTTTGCGACCTTTGCAGTGAAAAGAATACTATCAAAAAAGATAATTGAGGCTATATTATGGATGTAAGAATTGAAGAAGGATGGAAGCAGCGACTTGCACCGGAATTTGAAAAACCCTATTTTTCAGAATTAATCACGTTTGTAAAATCGGAATATGCCACAGGCAAAATATATCCGCCCGCTAAGCTGATTTTCAATGCATTTGACTTGTGTCCGTTTGATGATGTAAAGGTTGTAATTATCGGTCAGGATCCTTATCATGGCCATGGACAGGCTCACGGGCTTTGTTTTTCAGTGCCCGATGGCATTGACTTTCCGCCTTCATTGCTCAATATTTTCAAAGAAATATCGGAAGATTTGAAATTACCTTCGCCTGCCGGCGGTAATCTGGAGCGATGGGCAAAGCAAGGAGTACTGCTTCTCAATGCTACACTAACCGTGAGGGCTCATCAGGCGGGTTCGCATCAAAACAAGGGATGGGAGCAGTTTACAGATGCCGCCATTCGTGTTTTAAGCGATGAAAAAGAACACTTGGTGTTTCTTTTGTGGGGTTCTTACGCGCAACGAAAAGGCGAAATTATTGATGGAAAACGTCATTTGCTACTCCAATCACCACATCCATCTCCTTTATCTGCCTATCGCGGTTTTTTCGGCAACGGCCATTTCAGCAAAACCAATGACTATTTGGCAGCAAATGGAAAGGTGGCTATTGATTGGTAATCAGACATATAAATCTATATTTGCACAAATAAACACGTTTCTGTTCACCCTCTTTTTTACTCAATTCAATGACTTTATCAAAAGTTTAGAGAGTTATATATAAAGTGAATCAGATTTGAAGTTTATTTCTTAATTTTGTAAGTTAAATGCCGCCAATCAATTTTAATGCAATAAAAACGTGATGCAATTTTCAAAGGTTAAATTCATACGGACTATCGTCATTCTATCTGTTATCATAACAGGTTGTTGGCTCATGTCGTCTTGTATCACCTACAAGGATACTAACTATTTGCAGCATCCTAATATTGATGTAGTTGCTATTAAAGACACAATACGTTTCAAAGACTATACGCTTCAACCGGGAGATAGATTGAGCATTGTGGTGCACTCTTTGAATGAGGAGACCAATAAACTCTTTGAAAGTAATGAGAACAATGAAACAACAGGCGGTAGTGGTGTTGCGAATGAGTTGTTTACCTATAAAATTGATGATGATGGCAATTTAAATTTCCCATATTTTGGTAAAATACCGGCCATTGATAAGACTTTACGCGAAGTGAAAACCGATTTGGAGGAACGGGCTAAAACACAATTTGGTGTATGCTATTTTCGTGTAAATTTGTCGAACGGCTATTTTAGTGTGATAGGAGAGGGTGGTACCGGCCGCTACAGTATGGTGAAGGAGAAACTGAATATTTTCGAGGCTTTGGCCATTTCGGGCGATTTAACTTCATTGGCAGACCGGAAAAAAATTAAAATAATGCGCCAAACTAAGGTTGGTACGATGGTAACGGTGTTTGATGTGCGGAGTCAAGATATAATGCATTCGGAGTTTTACTATGTGCAACCAAATGATGTAATATATGTGCAACGCATTCCCGCTCAATTCTTTGGCATCACAACTTGGTCAACTTTGTTGGGCACAGTCACCACTACCATTTCGTTGATTGTTCTTGGGGTAAGTCTGTCGAAATATTTTTAAGAAGTTACACATGAAGCAATTTCGTTTTATTCTTATCTCATGTCTGGTTATAATTGGTTTCACTTCGTGTGTAACCAACTACACCACGCAATATCTACAAACACGGAAAAATCTGCCTCAGTACGAAAAGCACGAGTACAATTGGTACTTATTACGACCAAACGATCAAATTGCCATTCGTGTATTGACCGTAAATGAAGATGTGGCCCACCTGTTTTCTTCATCGGGACAAACGACGAATAATGTTACCTATAAAATTTATTCCGATAGCACAGTCGATCTTCCTTTTATTTCTCATCTCAAAATCGGAGGTTTGACACTGGAACAGGCAACAAAAATAGTAGAAGCAAAAATACAGGAATTTGATAAAAAAGCCTCGGTAGTGCTTTCTTTGAGTAATGATGTATTTTATATGATTGGAGAAGCGGGCAAAGGGCAATACCCTATTTATAAGGATAAACTGACTATCTTTCAGGCTTTAGCATTGGCCGGCGATATAAAAACTAACGGTGATAGAGGCAAAGTACGTATTATTCGCGAATCGGCACATGGCCCTATAGTAAAACAGTTTGATATACGCTCAAAATCGCTTATCGACTCAGAATATTATTACGTGTATCCCAATGATATTTTATATGTAAGCACATCACCCAGTAGCTTTTTCAGGGTCGAATCTTTTGGATCGCTAATGACACTTATTTCAACATCGGTTACGTTTTTGGTATTGGTACTCAATGCAACCAAATAGAGTTTTGCGCATCTTGAAATGAATTAATTTTATGGAGACAAATACAAACACGCCAAATTCAGCTTATCCCCCAAACTTTAGAGAGGTGGATGATGATGAATCAAGTTTTGACATAATAGAATGGCTATTTAAGATTGCCCGAAATTGGTATCTTTTTGCAATTGCCCTGACAATTAGTTTGGGTATTGCAATGTTGGCCAGTCGTACATGGAAACCTACTTATCAGGTTAGTGCACGTGTGATTCTGGGCGCCGGTCAATCGGCAACAGGTTCGCAACAAATGGTGATGCAGGGTGTAAACCTCAATATGGCCTATAAAAACAATGATAACCAATTGATTATGTTTACCTCCAATGATTTGGTGGAAAAGGCGGTGGATAAAATTAATGCCAATGTGGATTATTACACAAAGGGGCATTTCAAGGTCAATAATTTATATGGATATTCTCCAATCGAAATTAAAGGCGACAATATTTCGGATGTTGTAACAGGTTTAGAATTTAATTTTCGGGATATTGACGGTGTATCTTATGAAATTACGCATACAAAAGATAATCAATTAGGTAAAATAAAAGTCAAAGGTCGCTACGGAGAGTTACTCAACAACCAATATTTTTCAATAGTTATCAATAAAACGGATAATTTTGAAGGTAATCAGGAACTAAATTTTGCATTTCTCTCCGATTCTTATCTTGTCGATTATTTTTCGTCACGTATTACACTGAGCTTTGTTACAGCCAATTCTACCGTGTTAGCCGTCTCTATGACAGGTTCTGTTTATGGACGAGACGTTGATTTTTTAAATGCTTTATGCGATGAGTTTTTGCTCGATAATCTAAACCGGAAAAATGAAGAAGCAAATCGCACTATAACATTTATTGATAAGCAGTTAACCGATATTTCAGATTCATTGCGTACTTCCGAAAACCATTTGCAAAACTTTCGGAAAGTCAATCAGATTCTTGATATAAATGCTTATGGATCAACTATTTTAGGTCATCTTACCTCTAATGAAGAAAAGAAACTACAATATAACCTGAAAGAAGCCTATTTGGGTTATTTGGACGATTATATCAAAAGGAATGTCAATAAAGAAGAGATAATGACTCCTTCCAGTTTGGGTATTGTCGATCCGATTCTCACAGGATTACTCACACAATTCAATGAAATTCAGATCAAATTAAGCCAAACTACTCCGCAAAATCCCTATTATGCAAAATATACCGAAGAATTAAATCGTATAAGAGTTTCAATGACAGAGGCTTTGCATAATGTACGCACTGCATTTGAAATAGAAAAGAAAGATATTGACACGCAATCGCGCAAAGCTTCGGGTCAACTGACCACATTGCCTGATATTGAAAGTCAGATGAATAAATATGAGCGTCAGTTCAAGATGAATGATACATATTATACATTTTTGCTCCAAAAACGGGCAGAGGCTCAAATTCAGCGCGCATCCAACGTGCCCGACAATACAATTCTTGAACGTGCTCGCATGATTTCAATCACCAATGGAGGTGATAAGAAAAAAAGCATGATGATGGCGCTTATGCTTGGATTATTTATTCCGTTGTTGATAATTATTCTCAAAGAATTACTGAAAACCAAATTGGTAGATAAACGTGATGTGGATAAAATATCGCCATTTCCCTATATCGGTAGTTTGCCACATGTAGATTATGCGTCGGCAATAGCTGTACTAAAACGCCCGAAATCATCAGTGGCTGAAGCATATCGTATGATTCGAACCAGAGTGAAATTTGTAGCAAACAATATGGATGCTGCTTGTGTCATTGTTACTTCTACAGAGTCGGGTGATGGAAAGACACATTTTTGTTTGAATTATGCCAGCATGTGTGCCATGACAGGTGAATCGACAATCTTGATTGATCTTGACTTACGAAAACCATCAATCAGCAGACGACTTGAATTGGAAAATGAAAAAGGAGTGACTAATTATTTATTAGGTCAAATATCTTTGGATGAAGTGATTATAAAAAAGGGAACAGAGATTAATTTTGATCTTCTTTTGGCTGGTACTGTTCCTCCTAATCCCGGCGAAATGATTCGTTCGCAGCGTATGATGGAATTGATAGCCGAACTCAAAAAACGATATCATTATGTGATAATTGATACAAGTCCTGTGGGTATTGTATCGGATGCATATCCATTGGCGACTATTTCTGATTGTCTTATTTATATTGCACGGAGTAAAAAAACTAATAGAAAATTTTTCAAATCGGTTATTAATCAACTTAAATCAGACAATATTCAGCATGTGGGAGTTGTATTGAATGACCTCGATTTAAAAGTCGGTGGATATGGTTATAACTATAGTTACCAGCGTTATGGATATGGAAATTATGGAAATAATCCTGTAACAAAAGACTATATAAAAGAATATTACGAAGAATAATAAATATACAACATGATACAATCTCTTGACAATGTATATATTGCCGTCATCGGTTTAGGA
>Ga0302272_1000633_pt1 | contig 15893 bp, 13 predicted proteins | sample III_Bog_N1_2_FD_198772 | JGI IMG/M metagenome (GOLD analysis project Ga0302272, IMG submission 198772) | Peat permafrost microbial communities from Stordalen Mire near Abisko, Sweden - III_Bog_N1_2 | ecosystem: Environmental > Terrestrial > Soil > Wetlands > Peat | place: Sweden: Abisko...
AAAGTAATTTAATGTATTATTATGAGTGGCTTGTATTGTGGATTAAACCGATAGTTGTTATGTTATAGTCTTTAAGTAAACACCAACCCACACTCGGTGTTTAAGTAAATACCGAGTGTGGGTCGGTGTAGTAGAAACATCATTGATGCGAATTCTTTACCCAGACTATACGCAAAAGATAAATTTTTTTTGATTCAAGTGACTATTTGTCCTCCAAGTAGTGTTAATAAAGTATAAAGGTTTTGCTATACATATGAGTATTAATGTAGTACAGGCTTTTTTGTATTTATATGTGGAGCATGTATCTTTCTTTTACGGATGTTCTTTTTTTTTTAGTATAATAAATGTTCCTACCTCTTTTATTAGTAATTCCTTTGATAGGTATTTTTATAATATCTACCTGTATGTGTTATGATACATGTACATTAAACAATAAACGTATAAAAATAACAGGCTTAATTACATCCGTTATTAATTTATTATGTTCATTATTAATATTTATACTTTTTGATTTTAGTGCAAATCAATTTCAATTTGTACAAGAGTATTACCAAGTCAGTACATATGATTTATATTTAGGTATAGATGGATTATCTATATATTTTGTATTATTAACAACTATAATAGTACCTATAGCATTACTTTCTAATTGAAAATCTATAAATGAAAATATAAAATCTTATGTAATAATAATATTATTATTAGAAAGTTTATTACTAGGTGTGTTTTTAGTATTAGATATATTATTATTTTATATGTTTTTTGAAAGTATATTACCTCCTTTATTCCTATTAATAGGTTTATTTGGGTCAAGTAATAAGGTAAGAGCTAGTTTTTATTTGTTTTTGTATACATTATTTGGATCATTATTTTTATTATTGTCGATTCTTACTATGTCATCTATAATGGGAACTACTGATTTTGATGCTTTATATAAAACTAATTTTAACTATTCTACACAATTATTTTTATTTTATGGTATATTTATAGCATTTGCTGTTAAAACCCCTACCATCTTTTTAACCTCTTGATTATTGAAAGCTCATGTAGAATCACCATTAGGTGGTAGTATTATTTTAGCTGGTATTGTGTTAAAATTAAGTTTATATGGAATATTTAGACTTATATTACCTTTATTACCTAAAGCTTCTTTAGACTATACATATATAGTATATCTTATAGGGGTTATTACTATAATATACGCTAGTTTTAGTACACTAAGGACAATAGATATTAAAGAGCTTATTGCTTATAGTTCTGTTTCACATGCTGCAGTATACTTAATAGGTGTATTTAGTAATACAATACAAGGTATAGAAGGAGGTATTGCTTTGGGTTTAGCTCATGGTTTTGTATCGAGTGGTTTATTTATATGTGCTGGTGGTGTACTATATGACAGATCCGGTACTAGATTAATACATTTTTACAGGGGTATAGCTCAAATAATGCCTATATTTTCAATATTATTCTTTATATTATGTTTAGGTAACTGTGGTGTTCCTCTTACTTTAAATTTTGTAGGGGAATTTATGTCTTTATATGGTGTATTTGAGAAATTACCGTTATTAGGTGTAATAGCTAGTTCCTCTATTGTCTTTTCAGCTGCTTATACTCTTTTCATGTTTAATAGAATAGCTTTTGGGGGAGCCTTCTTTTTAAGCTTAAAAGATCATTATGCTTTAATTGATTTAAATAAACGTGAATTTTTTATGCTATTCACCTTAGCTGCATTTACAGTAGTATTAGGTATATACCCTGCTCCAATCTTAGATGGGTTACATTACTCGGTGTCTACCTTAATATACAGTACATTACCATGTTAATATAAAATTTTAGTGTTCTTTATATGATTGTTTTTGTCTTTTTAATTCTTTTTTCTTTTTTCTTTTCTCTTTTTTCTATCTTTTTTTTTAGATAATTGCGGGTCTAGTATCTAATCTTATTCTTTTTTTTTTAATTATAAAAAAAATTCTATTATATTATATTCTGCTACTCTATTTATATCTCTACTACCCTACTTATGTATAAACTTATTTTTAATAATTATTCAACATAATATTATGGTTACAAATAAAAAAATAAAAAAAATGATTAATTTTATACAAGATAGCATATTTAATAATTGTGATGCTCCTAGTCCTTGAGGTTTATATTTTCAAGACAGTGCTACTCCACAAATGGAAGGGATAGTGGAACTGCATGATAACATAATGTTTTATTTAGTTATAATATTATTTGGTGTTGGGTGAATCTTGATATCTATAGTAAATAAATATGTTAGCAAAAAAAATCCTATATCACATAAATACTTGAATCATGGTACATTAATCGAATTGATTTGAACAATTACTCCTGCTTTAATATTAATACTTATAGCTTTTCCTTCTTTTAAATTATTATACTTAATGGATGAGGTTAGTGATCCTGCTATGTCAGTATTAGCGGAAGGTCACCAATGATATTGAAGTTACCAATACCCTGATTTTTTAACAGGAGATGAAGAATTTATAGAATTCGATTCTTATTTAGTACCAGAATCGGACTTAGATGAAGGAGCTTTAAGAATGCTGGAAGTGGATAATCGTGTTATACTTCCGGAATTAACACATGTTAGATTTATTATTACAGCTGCTGATGTTATTCATTCTTTCGCTGTTCCAGCTTTAGGAATTAAATGTGATGCATATCCTGGTAGATTAAATCAAGTCTCTGTACTTATAAACAGAGAAGGTACATTTTATGGGCAATGTTCAGAAATATGTGGTATCTTACATAGTTCTATGCCTATAGTGATAGAATCAGTTAGTATCGAAAAGTTTTTAACGTGATTAGAAAATCAATAAAAAAAGTGTAAAAATTTTTTTATATACCGCTATAGTTAACTAGTTACTAATCTATCTAGTGTTTTTAAATAATAGACTCTCTCCTATGCCTATAAGTGGAGTGGGGACTTTACGGTAGGACATCTAGGGGGGGAATATTAAATCCAAATCACTGCTTTTTACTCAATTAATAACTAGTGATAAATGGTTTAGACGTGTACCCTCCGGTTCTTTTAACAGTCGTTCTATTAGTGGTCCTTTTAATAAAACATATCAAGATCACTATGATGAAATCTCTTTATATAAATACGATAAAGATTTTTACGGTTTATATAAATACGATAAAGCTTTTGACGATTTATATTTAGAATGTTTATAATTAATAGAGTCTGGTTCAATTTTAACCACAGTTTTAATTTGTTTCATATTTAATTTATTATTGATATTCAAAAAATAATAAGTTAAATAAATAGGAATTAGCTTAATAGAAATAAGTAAGACTAAAAATAATATAGTCATAATAATCTTTATATAAACTAAAGTATTATTAATATAGGTGTTTAAATTAAACACTTATTCCTAACATGGCATATTATACATAGTGTCTGGAGGACTTACTTATTTCTTATACGGCGTATTATTTATAGTAGTACGTTTTTTATAATAATAATTATACAAATATTCTAATTTAATATTTTAAATGTGAAGCCTTATCTCTAATATTATAAAAAGTTCTATCTCTATAATCCATTTTTTATATTTGTAGTATTACTACAGTTTTTCCCCATTTACTTTAATTAGTAGTCTAAATGATAAAAGACTTCTTTTTTTAATAATGGGGTTAAATAGGTGTTGCAGATGATTCTGTTTTTAAGATATAAAAAGTGAGTTTGATTCTCCCGCACCTAACTATATAGACTTATTACGTGATTATACTAATAATAAATATTTGAAATAATACATTGTTTAAATTAAACTTTTAGAGCATTAAACTTGTTTAATACCGATTAGTGGTATATCTACAAATATTCTCCTTACTTACTTCTAAAAAAAATAAATAAAAAAAAATAACATACATATAACATGAGAATATTTAAAAGTCATCCTTTATTAAAATTGGTTAATTCATATTTAATAGATTCACCACAACCTAGTAACCTTAGTTACTTATGAAACTTCGGTTCTTTATTAGCCTTTTGCTTAATAATACAAATAATAACAGGTGTAACATTAGCAATGCATTATAACCCTAGTGTATTAGAAGCATTTAACTCCGTAGAGCATATTATGCGTGATGTTAACAATGGTTGATTAATACGTTACTTACACAGTAATACAGCTTCAGCTTTCTTTTTTGTAGTATATTTACACATAGGAAAAGGTTTATACTATGGATCTTACAGAGCCCCTAGAACATTAGTTTGAACAATAGGTGTAGTTATCTTTATATTAATGATAGTTACAGCTTTCTTGGGATACGTTCTTCCCTATGGTCAAATGTCGTTATGAGGTGCAACTGTTATTACAAACCTTATGAGTGCCATACCATGAATTGGACAAGATATAGTTGAGTTTCTCTGAGGTGGTTTTTCTGTTAATAATGCAACTTTAAACAGATTCTTTGCCTTACATTTTGTTTTACCTTTTGTTTTAGCTGCTTTAGCTCTAATGCACTTAATTGCTCTTCATGATAGTGCTGGGTCAGGTAATCCTTTGGGTGTTTCAGGTAATTACGATAGATTGTCCTTTGCTCCTTATTTTTTATTTAAAGATTTAATTACTATATTTATATTTATAATTGTATTAAGTGTCTTTGTGTTCTTTATGCCTAATGTATTAGGAGATAGTGAAAACTATGTTGTGGCTAATCCTATGCAAACTCCACCTGCTATAGTTCCTGAATGATATTTATTACCGTTCTATGCTATATTAAGATCTATACCTAACAAATTATTAGGTGTTATTGCTATGTTTAGTGCTATTGTAATACTATTAGCTATGCCGTATACTGATTTAAGTAGATCTAGAGGTATACAGTTTAGACCTTTAAGTAAAATATCTTTTTACATATTTATAGCTAATTTCTTAATATTATTGGTATTAGGTGCTAAACACGTTGAATCTCCTTTTATAGAGTTTGGACAAATAAGTACTGTTATTTATTTTGCACACTTTTTAATAATAGTACCTGCAGTTAGCTTACTAGAAAATACTTTAGTAGAATTAAGTAGCTTAACTGCTGTAAGAAAATCTATTGAAAATAAGTAATTAAATTATATTTTATATTTTAATGTTCCATCTTTAGATATATATTATCTTAACATTGTCATCCTTAAAGCGATAAGTCCAAAAGCATATACTTGCACGAGATGCTTTATAAGATCAAAAGGTGAGATATGATGCTCTGGTTGTTCAAGAGGGACGTGCTATAGAACTACGAAGATCTAACGGGCTGATCACCCAAATAACTTGGGAACTACGCTCCTATTAAAAATAGAGTTTCATGCTGTATATTATACACTAATAGATAGTATGAAAAGGATAATGTAGGCTAGTTTTAGATTGCAGATCTCAAATTAGGAGGTTCGATTCCTTCTTATCCTAATCCCTTCCCCCGATTTAATGACTGAAAAAAACAAAATTCTAATATATTTAGACTAAAAAAATATGACAATGGGGAGGGAATCTAAGTTTATATTTATATATGCTTATCACGGAGTCACATAACAGTTTGTTTCAAAAAGATTTAGAAGAGTCTTTAAAAAAGATACCTTCTTATAATCAAATAATTGAACAAATCATAGGAAATATCATTAAATGGCTCATATTAAGATTAGATATACTCAATATATTTATCTTATATAGCATTAATTTTATCCAATCTTAAAACCCTTTTTATTATTAAATATAATAATGATGTACATTAAGTTTCTAATTAAAAAACATAAGAGCCCGTTTAATCCCCAATATATATATATATTTTTAATTAGAAAACAACAATATCTAAAATAATACCGAATAAACATGAATCAAGATATATGTGATATAGTATTAGAAATTAACAGATTATTGCCACAGTTAGCCGATTTTATTTCTCAATTTAAGGCCGTTGTTGTAGATACAGGAGTAAGTGTAATATCGGATGCTCAAGGTAATATGTCTATTGATGTACCGATAAGAATGGCAGATGCTGAAGCAAATAATATAAGCCTTAGAATAGGTATAATAGATAGATTAATTACCCAAAATGGCACTACAATAAATAGTTTGTTTCAAAAAGGTTTAGCTATAGAAGAGTCTTTAAGAAAAACAGACCCTTCTTATAGTAGTAAATTAATTGAACAAATTAGTATATTTAAAGAATTAAATGCATCATATAAACATTAAATATTGTTTATGTGGTCATTAAAAAAAAAATAATATATATGGCATTAATTATCTTTAAACCTCTAAACTTATATGTATTGCTATCTAATGGTATATATTTAATTTTTAATTAGAAAACACTAATATCTAGATATAATATAACTAAAAATTAATGCCACAACTAGTACCATTTTATTTTATCAATCAAGTAACTTTTGCTTTTATTATAATAGTAGCCATGATATATATTTTATCTAAATATATTTTACCCAGATTTGTCCGTCTATTTCTAAGTCGTATTTTTATAAGTAAATTATAAAATAATATAGGCTAAATAGGTCAACACAAGGTTAAGATTAATTACTCAAAGTTTTAAAGTTAGTAGTATGGGTAATACCTAACTTAACCTCAAGTCAACGGTCTTTCTATTTTTCTCTTGGTACCTTAAAAGATACAAAAGGTTTTGCCCTTTTTTATTATATGAAGCAAAATACATAATTTTAGTTAATATAATAAAATAAAAACAATAGTTTCTAAAAATAATATATAATGAATTTAACCTTAGTACTTTTTTTAATCGGGATTTTAGGTTTCGTTTTAAATAGAAAAAATATAATATTAATGCTTATCTCAATAGAGATAATGCTTCTAGCTATTACATTTTTAATATTGGTAAGTTCACTTAGCTTTGATGATGTATTAGGCCAAACTTATGCTATATATATTATAGCAATAGCTGGAGCAGAATCCGCGATAGGTTTAGGTATTCTAGTTGCTTTTTATAGATTAAGAGGAAGTATTGCAATAGAATATAAATAATGTATTTAGCAATAATAACTTTACCATTATTAGGAGCAATAGTTGCCGGGTTTTTTGGTAGAAAAGTCGGAGTTAGCGGAGCACAATTAATTACAAGTTTATGTGTAATTTTAACAACGTTATTAGCAATAGTTGCTTTTTTTGAAGTAGGTTTAAATAACATACCTGTGTCAATAAATCTTTTTAAGTGGATTGATAGTGAATCACTTAATGTGTTATGAGCTTTTAACTTTGATAGTTTAACAGTATCTATGTTGATACCCGTTTTAATAGTTTCTTCTTTAGTACACATATATTCTATAGGATATATGGGTCATGACCCACATAATCAAAGATTTTTTAGTTATCTTAGTTTATTTACTTTTATGATGATAATACTAGTTACAGCTAATAATTTTTTATTATTGTTTGTAGGGTGAGAAGGTGTAGGTGTTTGTTCATATCTTTTAATCAGTTTCTGATTTACTAGAATAGCAGCAAATCAAAGTTCTATGTCTGCTTTCATAACTAATAGAGTAGGAGATTGTTTTATGACGATAGGTATGTTTGCCATAATATGATCTTTTGGTAATATAGATTATAGTACCGTGTTCTCATTAGCTCCTTTTGTTAATGAAAATATTGTTACAATCATAGGTATATGTTTATTAATAGGAGCTATGGCTAAAAGTTCTCAAGTTGGATTACATGTCTGATTACCTATGGCCATGGAAGGTCCAACGCCAGTTAGTGCTTTAATACACGCTGCTACAATGGTAACAGCTGGTGTATATCTACTCATGCGTACAAGCCCTTTAATAGAATACAGTTCAACTGTTTTAATCCTATGTCTATGATTAGGGGCTATAACTACTGTTTTTAGTAGTCTTATTGGTTTATTCCAACAAGATATTAAAAAAGTTATTGCATATAGTACTATGAGTCAATTAGGAATGATGGTTATTGCAGTAGGTTTATCCTCTTACAATATTGCCTTATTCCATTTAGTTAATCATGCTTTTTATAAAGCACTATTATTTTTAGGTGCAGGGGCTGTAATACATGCAGTAGCTGATAATCAAGATTTTAGGAAATATGGTGGATTAAGACCATTCTTGCCTTTAACTTATTCTGTAATGCTAATAGCTAGCCTTAGTCTAGTTGCATTCCCTTTTATGACAGGGTTTTATAGTAAAGATTTTATATTAGAATCTGCATATGGACAATTTTATTTTAGTAGTACAGTTGTTTATTTTATAGCTACTATAGGAGCAATGTTTACTACTTTATATTCAGTGAAAGTTCTATATTTAACTTTCTTAGCTAATCCTAATGGGCCTTTAATTAATTATAAACATGCACATGAAGGAGATATTTTTATGAGTTTACCTTTAATTATTTTAGCCGTATTCTCTATATTCTTTGGTTATATTACTAAAGATATGTTTATAGGGTTAGGTTCAGGATTTTTTATTGATAATAGTTTATTTATACACCCATTACATGAAATAATGCTAGACACAGAATTTGCCGTACCTGTTTTATTTAAAATATTACCTTTAGTGTTTACTATTTCACTTAGTGTTTTAGCTATTATTCTGTCTGAGTTTTTACCTTTAGTTTTAATTAAATTTAAATTCACTAGATTGGGTTATAATATTTTTAGTTTCTTTAACCAACGGTTTTTACTTGAACTTTTCTATAACAAATATATAACTGGACTTGTTTTAAAATTAGGAGGTCAAACTTCTAAAGTTTTAGATAAAGGAAGTGTAGAATTGTTAGGGCCTTATGGTTTAGAAAAAGGTTTAGTAACTTTAAGTAGAAATATAGCTAGCTTAGATACAGGTGTTATCACAAGTTATGCTTTATATATTTTAATCGGACTTATTTTTTATATGTTAATTCCTTACTTATTTATGTTTGATAGTAGTATACTAATATTAGTATCGTTACCTTTATTTAGCCTGATTAAGGTCCAATCTCATTTTCGTCCCACCTAAATCATTACAAGCAGCACTTTCTCCTTTATTAGGTGTAGCCGCTTGAGCTACCCTTATGTCTACTGGCAGTGCCTTTGATATTTTTTTAGAGAGCTCTAATTTAATTGAACATTATCATTATTGGGATGATATACTTAAGGTTGCACAAGCTAGAGGTGATCTTCCAACTGTAACATCTGCCAATAATACTATGTGTGCAATATATAGTAAACTTCATGAAGCACAATTTAAAGCACCAATAATTATATGTCATGCAAAATGACCTTTTAAAGGTTATTCAAATGATGGATCGGAAATAATCTTGTATAAGTCATTAAAAGCGTATAGTGTTAGTGATCTTATGGGTAATTAAAAGTGTATAATATTAATAATATGCACAGGGATATGTGGCAAATGGTTTTGCATTTAGATTGCAGATCTATAATTTGAGGTTCGATTCTTCCATATCTCTAATATTATAAAAAAGGTTTATCTCTATAATCCTTTTTTATATTTGTAGTATTACTACAGTGAATCTTATAAGACTTAGTAAGTTTTAATGGAAGATTTAAATTAACATAGGTAGACCCTTAGTACAACTAAAGAAATTCTTTATAAAAAATGATACAAGCAGCAAAAATTATTGGGACAGGTTTAGCCACTACAGGGTTAATAGGTGCAGGTGTAGGTATAGGTGTAGTTTTCGGAGCTTTAATATTAGGTGTAGCTAGAAACCCTTCACTTAGAGGTCAATTATTCTCATATGCTATCTTAGGTTTTGCATTTGCTGAAGCTACAGGATTATTTGCTCTTATGATGGCTTTCTTATTATTATATGTAGCTTAGTTATAGTTATGTAAAGGAATCATTTAAAGGTTTATATGCTCAATAGGTAGAGCAAGATAGATTGATAGATCTAGATCTAAGTTCAAGTCTTGGGTATTCCAATTATTGGTTAGATAGGTTAAGCGTTAAATTATACTTATAATATCATTTAAACTCTTTAGATAAATATATTGTAATATTATATTTGTTCAGGTATTACTAAAAGTTTAAAATAAGGTTTTTAATAAGAAGGTACTGTACTCTTTAAGATACCTTTAAATGGTTAAAACTTATTTTTCTTTTATACTTTACTTATTTAATTAATTAAAGGGTTTATTACTATATATTATGTTAAGTATTATTATAAATTACATGTAGTAAAAAAAAAATAAAAAAAAAATGTTATATTTACCTACTTTAATTTCTATAGTAGAGGTTTTATTAGTTACTGTCCCAGTATTATTAACTGTAGCTTATGTAACAGTAGCTGAAAGGAAAACAATGGCTAGCATGCAAAGAAGGTTAGGACCTAACATAGTAGGATATTATGGTTTATTACAAGCATTTGCGGATGCTTTAAAACTATTATTAAAAGAATATGTCTCACCTACACAAGCTAATCTTATTTTATTTTTCCTTGGTCCGATCATAACTTTAATTTTTTCATTGTTAGGTTATGCAGTTATACCATATGGTCCAGGTTTAGCTATAAATGATTTAAATTTAGGTATATTATATATGTTAGCTGTTTCATCTTTATCTACATATGGTATATTATTAGCGGGATGAAGTGCAAATAGTAAATATGCCTTTTTAGGTTCACTTAGAAGTACGGCTCAGTTAATTAGTTATGAGCTTATATTAAGTTCTGCAATACTTCTAGTAATTATGCTGACAGGTAGTTTAAATCTTACTGTAAATGTAGAAGCTCAAAGAGCTGTTTGATTTATAATACCTTTATTTCCTATATTTATAATATTCTTTATAGGATCAATAGCAGAGACTAATAGAGCTCCTTTCGATTTAGCCGAGGCTAAATAATGTAATATGACTTGGTCTCGTTAAAGATCACTATATGCTGGAAACTCCTGTATATATAGGACAATCAGCAGGAAACCAACAGATATTTATATATCTTAGTAGGATCCTCAGAGACTACACGCGATCATTAAACAGACAGGTATATGTCAGATCCATACTATATATCCTTATATATAGTCTGTACTTGTATGTTTAATAAGATATAGTCCAACCTTATATGTAAATATAAGAATATTATATTAATTTAAATCCTCTAGATTAGCTATGGAGTCTGAGCTTGTTAGTGGATTTATGACAGAACATGCTGCAGTTATATTTGTATTTTTCTTTTTGGCTGAATACGCTAGTATTGTTTTAATTTGTGTTTTAACCAGTATACTGTTTTTAGGTGGTTACTTGTATGATATTATACCATTTTCTATGTTTAGTTTAGTTCAATATACTAATTTTGACTATTATATAGAAGAAACATTATACCGTGAACATTTAGGTCATGACCCTTTATTTGAAGGGTTGTATTATGGTTTAAGTTTAGGATTCAAAAGTTGTGTTATGATTTTCATATTTATATGAGCTAGAGCTTCTTTCCCTAGAATACGTTTTGATCAGTTAATGACATTTTGTTGAATCATATTACTACCAATAGTTATTGCTTTTGTAGTTTTAGTTCCTTGTATTTTATATAGTTTTGATATAATACCTAGTAATATATCTTTACTGTAATTTCTATTAAATATTATATATAAATAGGCAGAACCTCTGTTTTTTAAACTAAAAATAGCATCTGTAATATTAAATATTATAACTAAGGATTCTTTAAACTATTGTCCTATCTTATTTATTATTTAGGGTTTCAATTTTTGTTTTATTTGGCTAACCCCAAGCTTAAGCTTGGGCATTCTTATTAGCTCAATGGCAGAGCAGGATACTTCTAATATCTTGATCTATGTTCGAATCTTAGATAAGAAAAGGGTTAATCCAAAGGTAAAGCTAATATAGTGATTTATTTAATAAGTATAATCAATAGATTAGTACTTTTATTCTTACCCCCATAATGAAAAATAATATAAATTGAATAATATGAATAATAATAATCAATTAACAACAAAAAATTCTTTTTTTTATACCACTATAGTTAACTAGTACTAGTTTACTATCGACTGTACCTAAATAATTTGCCCTCCTGGTTTATAAGTAATACTTTACTTTTGAGTAAAAAGCAGTGATTTGGACTTAGTATCTGCCCGATTGTCCTACCGTAAAACCCCACTTCAACTCATATAATAGAGAAGTCCCAGCCGAGAGTCATCTCTTAACAGGAAAAAATATATTGTTAATATCAAGTATATCTCTTTGAACAGAAAGATGATTTTTATCTTCCAATGCTAAGGATATAGGTACATTATATTTAATATTTGCTCTGTTTTCAGGGTTATTAGGTACTGCTTTTTCTGTATTAATAAGATTAGAATTAAGTGGACCTGGTGTTCAATATATAGCAGATAACCAGCTTTATAACAGTATGATAACAGCTCATGCTATATTAATGATCTTTTTTATGGTTATGCCTGCTTTAATTGGGGGTTTTGGTAATTTCTTATTACCATTATTAGTTGGAGGTCCAGATATGGCATTCCCTAGACTTAATAATATCTCATTCTGATTATTACCACCTAGTTTAATATTATTCTTATTTGCTAGTGGTATAGAAAATGGAGCAGGGACAGGTTGAACATTGTACCCACCTTTAAGTGGTATACAAAGTCATAGTGGGCCTAGTGTAGATTTAGCTATATTTGCCTTACACTTATCAGGTATAAGTAGTTTATTAGGTGCAATTAACTTTATAACTACTATATTGAATATGAGAAGTCCAGGTATAAGATTACATAAATTAGCTTTATTTGGATGAGCTGTAGTTGTTACAGCTGTATTATTATTACTATCATTACCTGTTTTAGCTGGTGCAATTACAATGGTTTTAACTGATAGAAATTTTAATACATCATTTTTTGAAGCTGCAGGTGGTGGTGACCCTATATTATACCAACATCTTTTCTGATTCTTTGGACATCCTGAGGTGTACATCTTAATTATACCAGGGTTTGGTATTATTAGTACTGTAATCTCAGCTAGCTCTAACAAGAGCGTTTTCGGTTATTTAGGAATGGTATATGCCATGATGTCTATCGGAGTTTTAGGTTTTGTTGTTTGAAGTCATCACATGTATACAGTCGGTTTAGATGTTGACACGAGAGCTTATTTCACAGCTGCTACATTAATTATTGCCGTTCCTACAGGAATTAAAATATTCTCTTGATTAGCAACATGTTATGGAGGATCTATACATTTAACACCTGCTATGTTATTTGCTTTAGGTTTCGTATTTATGTTCACAGTTGGAGGATTAAGTGGAGTTGTTATAGCTAACGCTTCTCTTGATATTGCTTTCCATGATACTTACTATATTGTAGCTCATTTCCATTATGTATTAAGTATGGGTGCTGTTTTTGCATTATTTAGCGCATGATATTTCTGAATACCTAAAATCTTAGGGTTAGATTATAATCAAATGTTAGCTAAAGTACATTTCTGATTATTGTTCATAGGTGTTAATGTTACTTTCTTCCCTCAACACTTCTTAGGTTTACAAGGTATGCCTAGAAGAATAAGTGATTACCCTGATGCTTTTGCAGGATGAAATTTAATAAGTAGTTTTGGGTCTATAATTAGTGTGGTTGCTAGTTGATTATTCTTATACATTGTTTATGTGCAATTAGTAGAGGGTAAAGCTACAAGTAGATACCCTTGATTAACTCCTCAATTCTATAGTGACTCTTTACAAACATTATTAAATAGAAGTTACAATAGTTTAGAGTGAGCATTAACAAGTCCACCAAAACCTCATGCCTTTGTTACTCTACCATTACAAAGTAACGGATTTTTTCTTTAATCCCTATAACGCCATACATACAGTACCAGCAGGTTGTCCTTTAGGCTTAATACCTTTAGCTTTCAGAATAGCTTTCTCAGGTCTTAGTAGATCATTTCCATTCTTTATTATTTAGGGTTTCAATTTAGTGGTTTTATTTGGCTAACCTCAAGCTTAAGCTTGGGCATTCTTATTAGCTCAATGGCAGAGCAGGATACTTCTAATATCTTGATCTATGTTCGAATCTTAGATAAGAAAAGGGTTAGTTCAAAGGTAAAGCTAATATAGTGATTTATTTAATAAGTATAATCAGTAGATTAGTACTTTTATTCTTACCCCCCAGCTTAAGCTTTTTAAGCTTGAAAAAGAATATAAATCGAATAATATGAATAATAATAATCAATTAACAACAAAATTTTTTTTACTAATGTCTAAGTATATATGTCTTTTTAGAGAAACAACAAGTCCACTTGATCAGTTCGAGATAAGAAACCTTTTAAGTATAGAGGCCCCTATATTAGGTAACATGAATATATCAATTACTAACATAGGATTATATTTATTGATATCTGCATTTATTATTTTAACTACTAGCGTATTGGCAACTAATTATAATAAAATTATAAGTAATAGTTGATCAATTAGTCAAGAAACATTATATGCAACAATACATAGTATAGTAACAAACCAAATAAATGCCGTGAAAGGTCAATTGTATTTCCCTTTTATATATACTTTATTTATATTTATTTTAATTAATAACTTGATAGGTATGGTTCCTTATAGTTTTGCTTCAACTAGTCATTTTATATTAGCTTTTGCTCTTAGTTTTACTGTAGTTTTAGGAGCAACAATATTAGGATTCCAAAAACACGGATTAGAGTTCTTTTCTTTACTAGTACCAGCAGGTTGTCCTTTAGGATTATTACCTCTATTAGTTTTAATTGAATTTATCTCTTATTTAGCTAGAAACGTTTCATTAGGGCTTAGATTAGCAGCTAATATATTAAGTGGTCACATGTTATTAAACATTTTAGCAGGTTTCACGTATAATATTATGACTTCAGGCTTTATATTCTTTTTTTTAGGCTTAATACCTTTAGCCTTTATAATAGCTTTCTCTGGTCTTGAGTTAGGTATTGCATTTATACAAGCTCAAGTGTTTGTTGTGTTAACAAGTAGCTATATTAAAGATGGATTAGACTTACATTAATTATAATGAATACTTGTTTTATGACTAGTCTTTGATTTTTAAAATTTTTTATAAACCATAGATGAGCGTAATATGTCTAATTCGTATAGCTGAATGGTTTATCATAAATTTATGATAGTATGTTCGATTCATGTTAAGCTAAATTTAATATAGATAATAGTATGTCTTAGCTCTATTATTAGAGTAATGTGCTATCGTATACTTAGTGATATAAAAAGTACAGTGCTATTTTAAGATATTATTATATCTTTTATAATAGTTTAGTAAAGTCCGGTGCTTATTAGATCTGTACACACGGATATATGAGTGTTAAAGCAAAAGCTTTTGGTATAACACAGAAAAAAAAAGTTTACATAAACTTTGATCGATGCAGATAGATAAATATTGTTTATTTTGCAGTTTTTATTAAATAACAAGCCCATGGTTAAGCCTTAATTTAGACTAATAACTTTTACAAGAACCGGCTTAATAGTATCCTAATTGTATATAGTAATTAGTGGATTAAATCTTTAGAAATAAAAGATGCTAATTCCTTTTTTTCTTTTTATTGCTTAAGGCTTTTTAATTAGTACGAATTCTAAAAAATTTGTTTTTCTTTAAAATTCTTTAGTGTTTTATCTAAGCTCTTGGTTTAAGACTCCTTTTTTATATGAATGTTAAATTCATATTAGTAGTGATATTTTTATAATTTAAATGATTATTAATATCACTATTTTTATTTAATTGAGTTTGATGATGGCTCTGAATGAACGCTGTCCAAATGCTTGACACATGCTAATCGTACGTCTAATATAATATAAGAGTATTGTGAGAATAAAAGCCCACAAAGCTCTTTCTTTAATTAGAAGTGGTGTACAGGTGAGTATATGGTATTTTGGCTACCATAAAGTTAGGGAAAATAAATACCTAATATA
>Ga0302272_1000636_pt1 | contig 15860 bp, 13 predicted proteins | sample III_Bog_N1_2_FD_198772 | JGI IMG/M metagenome (GOLD analysis project Ga0302272, IMG submission 198772) | Peat permafrost microbial communities from Stordalen Mire near Abisko, Sweden - III_Bog_N1_2 | ecosystem: Environmental > Terrestrial > Soil > Wetlands > Peat | place: Sweden: Abisko...
TTCAAACCGCAACACCAATCATTGTGCCGCGCATTGCCGAAGAGCCAATGTTCCTTGACCGCACACAATCACGCAGCCCACAAGAGAAGCAGGAACTTTCGTTTTTATGCGTACCGATTTTGGTGGACGACCAAGTTGCAGGAGCGATTGCTGTCGATAAAAAATTTCGTGCCGATGAAAACTTTGAAGAAGACACACACGTACTCTCTATCATTGGAACTTTGGTAGCGCGCACTGTGCAGTCGCATCAAGAAGAGATGGAAGAAAAGCGCCGCTTGCTCGAAGAAAATCAGCGCTTAGCCTCTCAGCTGGTGACTCAGTTTAAGCCGGGTTCCATGCAGGGAAATTCTTCGAACATGCAAGAAGTCTATCGCCTTGCAGGCCAGGTGGCTGCTACTTCTACGACCGTTTTGATCCGTGGGGAATCGGGTGTTGGAAAGGAATTGGTGGCTGAAGCAATTCATTTTAATAGTCCGCGCGCCAAGGGGCCATTCATTCGCGTGAACATCAGCGCACTCCCCGAAGAACTTGTGGAGAGCGAGCTTTTTGGCTATGAGCCTGGTGCATTTACAAGCGCAACAAAGTTGAAGCGCGGCCGTTTTGAACTTGCCGATGGCGGCACAATCTTCTTAGATGAAATTGGCGACATCTCTGCATCGACACAGGTGAAATTGCTACGCGCCCTACAGGAGCGTGAGTTTGAGCGCCTCGGAGGAACGCAGACGATCAAGGTGAATGTGCGCATTGTGTGCGCAACGAATCGCGATCTTGAAAAGATGATCGGTGAAAATAAGTTCCGCCGCGATCTGTTCTATCGCATCAATGTGTTTCCCATTTATTTGCCGCCACTGCGCGAACGCAAGAGCGATATTCCACAATTGGCCGATCACTTTTTGCGGCAGTTTAATGTCGACAACAATACACAGATTCGCAGACTCTCACCCTCGGCACTTGACCTGCTCATGGCATACCACTGGCCGGGCAACGTGCGGGAACTGGAGAACTGCATTGAGCGAGCTTGCATCTTGTCGCGCAACGGTGTGGTGTACGGATTCCATTTGCCTTCGACTCTGCAAAGCCCTTCGGCAACTCCCGAGGTCGCTGCAGGAGATTTGGAATCGACACTCTCGAAGATGGAAAAGGAATTGTTGATGGATGCTTTGCGGGCAACGCACGGGAACATCGCTCGCGCCGCACGCCGCCTAGGCATTACGGAGCGCATGATGGGAATCCGTGTGCGCAAGTACGACATCGACCCAATGATGCTGAAGAACATTCCAGCGCAGTAAGGGTTACCGTACTGAACCGGAATCTAGGGCGTTCAAACTTTGAAGTTCAAAGTCAGCTTGTAACGTTGAGCTTGCGATATTGATAAGCCGAATGTGCAAGCTCAATGCTTTTTGCTCTGCCATGGTGATCGGAGTATTTATGCTAGAGCTATCTTGCATGAACGCAGACCAAGGGAGACTAAGCTCTGAAGATGTTGCGTGGGCAGGAAGGCTTGCGTGCCAAGTGTTTGTGCCGTATAAAGAATCGCTCCAGCTCAGCTCCATTTGTAGCGGTGCGCTCGATGTATAGGTGATTTTGTAGCCACCATATTTAGAGACATCGACAGGCATTTGTGGTTTGTTGAAATCAAAGGATAGTCCCGCAATCGTTGGTGCGCTTGATCTTGCGGCCGCGGGTGCAACAAGATGAGCCAAGAGACCAGTGGTTGTTAAGTTCCCGTTTGCGAGTGGGATGCCGGTAATCGTGTCAGTTAAAATCAAACTACCGTCTGAATTCTTTGGCGACCAAGTTCCCCCATTTGCACCGTAGCCATACCACCAACCCGCGCAAGTAGTTGGACCACCGCATGAGCCGCTTACAACAGATGGGATTTGCACTTCATAATTGGGAACGGAAAGATCCCATAACGCTGATGTCGAAGCCGAGGAAATGTCCAGAATATAACACCTCATGCATTGGTACGAATTGCTTGATGCTGTGACAGAGCTCGATACTGAATTCGCAATTGAAGATGTCGCAGTGGAACTGGATGATTGCTCGGAAGAAACCGCCGTTGCCACTGCGCTAGAATTGCTTGGGCTCACGACTTTGCTATTGCTACACGAGTTTAAAACGAGCAAAGTGAGACTCATAATTACGACGACGTTCAGTGTACGTAAGAGCATAATGCCTCCAGGGGGTTCTGATAAAATAGTCACGCAGGGGCTTTAGATAAAACGATTGTGTCTTGATGTGTTTCTGCATTTTCGCTTTTGCTCCAAGCGCCAAACTTCGCAGACGAAATTATAAGGCCACTCTTTTCAATCATTTCCCAAAGATGTGCTTGGTCATAGGCGATGGTGATTGCAGGATCTTCAGGGGTTGCTGTGCATGTGTGATCGTTGATGCGATGAATGAATGGATAGTATGCGGTCTTATTCTGTATCGAAGTTTTTGCATGTTCCGTGACAATGAAAAAGGTTGCCACGCATTTGCCATTGGGTTTGAGAAGTCTTGCGATTTCCTCTAGGTAATTTCTCGTTTCGTCTTCATACATATGCGTGAACACCGAAGCCAAGAAGATCAGATCAAAGGAACCCTTTTGAAAAGGGAATATGTAATCCGCGGCATTCAATATCCCCGTGGGATTGTAATGGCTATTGGCTGCATCGATGTGAAAGAATTTGAAGTTCGGATACTGCTTGTACTTTCGTTTGCACCATGCTACCGCATCGAGGACAATTTCCCCGCCAAAATATTTTCCTTCTTTCAAATAATTTACAAGGGGTAGAGATACTCGCCCAACTCCTGAGCCAATGTCTAAAACCACTGATGAGGGATTTAATCCGCCATCTTTTATGAGCGTTTCCATCACTTCTTTTCCGATGGCAATGAAATCACCATCTCCAGTAAAAATTCTTGATGGAGGTGGATGCAAGGGATTTTTCCGAGTGATTACATGCGCGAGATCAAAGGGAAAGAACCAAAGGAATTTAACGGCTGGTCGAATACTTTTGGGAATCATTCGGCCTATTTTGAACTTGAGAGAGAGCATTGAATTGTACCTCTTGGTGAGTCAGTATCATTGATGATTCTAAGGTACATGGCTAAGATTCAAATGAATTAGCGCGCAATACGAAAACGTTTCTAAATAAGGAACAAAAAAATCCCCAGGGCATGACCCTAGGGATTCATTTCTGCGAGATCGAAGTTTACTTTTCGACCTTGAGGATAATCAGCTTCTTGTTGATGTTGATCTTGCTGATCTTGCCCTTCTTAACTTCGCGGCGTAAGAAGCGTTCGATCTTCGAAGACTTGTCGAAGTCGCTTGGCTTAGCCCAAATGTTGTAGTCCATGGTCTGGCTGGTGACGATGTTTTCCTTGGTCTTGAAATTATCATCGAGCACACCGTTGATGTCGTCTTGGATTTCTTGAACGCTAGACTTGGTGCTTGGAGCAAATTTGAAGATGACCTTGTATTGCACACCCTTCTTGAGGTCTTCGGTCCAGTAGTTGGTGATGCGCTGCAGAACCTTGTCGATCGCGTCGGAAATTGCTTCTTCAACGAGGGGTTCCATGTTCACACCTGGGCGTGCAGCAGAGTAACCGGTTTCTGTGCCGAGCAAGCGTGCTGTTGTGGTTTCATAAGCCTTCACAACCACAGAAGCTTTGCTGTTTTCGATCTTGCCCGAGAACACGATATACACATCAGAACCCAAGGTCAAAGCTAATTGGTAAGCTGGGTCTGGTTGTTGATCGGCGAGTTGACCTTGCATTTCGGTCATTTGCGCAAGCTGGTCTTGGCCGCGAGGAACAATCACATCGTATTGCTTTGCAGTCAAGTGGCTTTCGATCACGCCAGCAGCGTGCTTGGCGAGATTGTTGGAATCAAAGACCTTAATCGGTGTTTCGCCAGCTTTGCATTCTGGAATCACCATGATGGTTGGATTGCCAAGCGCATCACGCAGATCGCTAGCAGCCTTGATCACGCCCTTTGCAGACAACTCATCTTGCAGCGCTTTCTTGTTCACACGCACAGCCTTAGTGCGCTTGATACCATCGGAAGTCTTCATTTGGCCATCGACCTTCTGAGCTTCCCAAGTGATGAACTTCTTGATATTGTCGATCGCGTAGAATTGTTCGCGAATTGCACCGAATGCAGTCTTGGCATCGGGAGTATTCAAAAGTGGATCGGTGCCACCTTCTAACACGAACCAGACCGCAGCTTTGTCGAGATCGTCGTTTACTGCTTTGTCATCTGCACCAATACCAGTAGCTTTAATGGTGACTTCAGCGCTGGAATAAGTCTCTTTAAAAGAGGCTTCGTGGGATTTTGGCTCATTGCCAGCAAAGGCAGCGGTCGCTACCAACATTGCAAGCAGGGTAAAGATCTTTTTCATAGGACAACTCCAAAAGAAGGATAGAGGAACAAATAGCAAAAAGCCTCGCAAACTCACAGGGGGAACTCGATGAACAATTCGACAACCTGCGTGCGCTAGCGCTTCACCGCCACGACGACACGGAAACCTAAATCAGCCTTGGGGAGGTTAGGCGCTTGATTTGCGCGGTTTGCCGTGGCAAAAGAGCGGGCCGAAAGCGGGGTGTCAAATCCGCCACCTCGAATTACGCGAGTGGAGCCCGAAATTGCGCCAGTAGGGTTCGTTTGTTTTGGGCTTAGATCGAGAGCACCAAACCAGTCATTAGTCCATTCCCACACATTCCCTTGCATATCATAAAGGCCAAAAGCATTTGGGGAGCGCTTTCCGACGCTATCGGCACTTGTCGCAACCACTGGGTTTGTATAGGTGCTCGGAAGTGTTCCATCGGTTTGATCGCCCCATGAATACAGCGACGTGGATCCAGCCCGCGCAGCGTATTCCCATTCGGCTTCTGTAGGCAACCGCACGCTAGTAATTCCTAACGTGGATACGTCGCCAGAGTATGTTAACGAGAAGTTCAACGCCTTGCTTATGGCATTACAAAAAGAGGTAGCATCGTTCCATGAAATGTATTCAACCGGATAAGCGACATTGGTGTAAGCGGAAGGATTTTTCGCCATGATAGAGATAAAAAGCGCTTGGGAAACTTCCGTTTTCATCATGTAAAAACCCGAGATGCTATCGATCACACCATCGGTGCGCGTAAAGGTACCACCCTTGATCCACACGAAATAACTCGCATACTTACCTAGGTTGGTTTTGGGGTCGGTAGAGCTTGCTGTCGATGTGTCTACGCTAGAGCTACTGCTGCCTGTAGAGACGACATGTCCACTGGTGCTTGAATCAATTGAAGTTACAGGTGTACCGGTTGCTGTTTGTGAACAAGCCACAAACAGCGAAAGGCTTGCGATAAGAATCCATAAAGATTTCATATCCGAAAAAATAGATGAATGCGATGGGTCTTGGCAAAGGTTACTTGTATTTGCCTGCATTTATCACGTTATGTTGCTAGGCTAGCCTAACAGGCTTTATCCGAGTAACCAAGAGTAGAGCTAGTGCACAAAACGAAAGAACGCTCATCGCAATGGCACTAGATTTCGCAATGTCTCCAATTCCTACTAATGGCGAAACGACGCCACCTGCCATGAAGTTGAGAGAACCTAGGATAGCTGCGGCAGTGCCTGAATTCTTGCGCGCTAAATCAAGCGCTAAGGTAGAGATCGATGGAAAGCAAAGTCCACAAAAGCACAGCAGCAAAAACAAGGCAACTTCCAAAGGCAAAAATCCTGCATGCGAAACCAAGATGATGGAGACGAGAACGCTAACGACAAATAATCCGATCACACCAGTAAGTGCAGCGTGCTCTGTCTTTTTAAAGATGTGATTCGTGGCCAAGAAGCTGCCGATAAAAATACCCACGGCATTCAGCGCAAAGCAGATGCTATAAAGGAAAGGCGAGATGTGATATTCCTGTTGAAGAATGAAAGGCGATGAAGAAATGTATGCGAACATTACTCCCATGGATGCCGAGACAGACAAGACATAGAGCATAAAGCACTTATTCGCTAAGGCCGGTTTGTACAAAAGCAACAGAGAAAATACAGACGCTTTATGGCGCCTTTTAAGCGGATGAGATTCTTCGAGCTTGGCTCATTTTAACAAGCAGTTCAAACTTTATACCAAGCAGACTCCAACCGAATATCGAAAAGTCGCTCTGGCCTAGAGCCTTGAGTTGCACGGGATCTTGAATACAGCGATGAGTTAGTAACTAACGAGTCGCTTGCGTACGCGGGTGTGCTTGTTCTTGGTAGTCCGCAATTTCTGTTTTCAGCGTTGCATCGCTAGGTGCGAATCGCTGTGCGGTTTTTAAATATGCGACCGTTTGATCAAGCAATTTGCGCTGAGCAAATTCGTAAGCGAGATTGCGCAAGCCCTGTACCGCTTCAGCATTGCCTGCTTCTCCAGCCTTGATGTAGGCGTGTTCTGCGCGATCCCACCATTGGGCTTCAAAGGCCAAGTTACCTAAGAAGACCGCAGCATCAGAAAATTTTGGTTTGATGATCAAAGCTTTTTCGAGGTAATCGATGGCTAAGAAATTGTTACCACTCTCGGCCAAGGCATCAGCAAGTTTATAAAGTAATTCAGTATTTTCGGGTTGCAAAGAAACGGCTTCGCGCCAAGCGTTAGCAGCATCATCGAGACGATTGCAAGCTCGGTATACATCACCTAAGTACACCAAGAAATCAGTTTCTTTAGGATTGCGTGCATAACCTTCCCGCACAAGGCTTGCTGCGCGATCTACTTCATCCATCGATACATAAACTTCAGCGAGTTGATAGATCACACTCACATCGTTAGGATCGTTGCGGCGAGCGTTCTCTAGGGCGCGTTGCATTCCCACTTTATCGCCCGTGCGTGCATACGCTTCAGCAAGATACAACCATGCAGAGGTATTTTCGGGATCTAAGCGAAGCGCTCTGTGATACGCGGCAATGCATTCAGGATATGCACCTAGGCGATACAACGTAGCGGCGAGGTTAAAAAGCGCGGGAGCAAATTCGCCATTTGAATACGTAACTGTTTTGCGATATGCAGCGGCAGCTTGCGGAATTTTCCCAAGTTGGAAATAACTATTCGCAATATTGAACGAGCATGCAACAGGATCTGCACCACGCTGTGCGGCCTTGCGATACAACAAAATTGCCTGAGAATATTTCCCTGTACCATACAACACATTCGCACGATCCAACAACACTAACGCGGGCTGCGCTGTTTCTTGCACCGGCGCAACCACAGCCGCAGTAGGCTTCGCAGCGATTGCAAAAGAAATCGCAAATGCAATTACCAAAGGGATAGCCTTAGTAATCAAGGCCGTCGTATTGAAATGACCCTTTGCAACTCTCCACTTTCGAACTATAGAACTCTCCACTATTTAATCCCTGAATTTGATTTCAAAAGGTTGCTCTAAACCACAAAATGGCACTGGGGTTCCAGACTTACGTGCGGGCTGAAATTGCGCGTGGGATAAAGCTTCGCGGCCAGCATCGCCAAGGCCCTTGCCCGCAGGAGACTCTTCGATCACACGAATATCGTAGGGACGCCCATTGGCATCAACACAGAAAGACAAACGCAAATGCGCATCGACTTCTGAATTCTTAATCGCATCAGGGGCTTGGAATGCAGGGCTTCCACTCATACGCGGTTTTTCATCAACATCGCCATTAAGCACACCGCCTTGCGCACCACCACCGCCAGGGGCTTTCAACAAGTCGGTGGAGATTGCCGCACCAGATCCACCAATGGCTCCCAAGTCCATAGCAAAACGAGGCCCAGACTTTAGGGAGCGTTGTGTTGGCTGCGCGCGCTTAGGTTCGTGATTGGCTTTCTGTTGCTGCTTTTGTTCGGGTGGTAATTGCTTTAAGCTGACTTGCGTTTTGGTGTAAGTCTTGGTAACACCACCGCTACGCAACCACACATGCAACAATGGAATCGAAATCAGCAAGCCGAAGCTCATACCTAGGGCGAGCAACACGACAGCGATTTTTCTTACAAATTGAAACATGAGATCCTAATGCGAAAGAAAATTTTGGAAGCAAAACAAATACAAGGTCTCACGCGGAGCCGCGGAGTTCACGGAGAATACTGAATCAATAATTTTTTGTTCATTCATATTTTCTTTGTCCACTCCGTGTCTCTGTGTCGCCGTGTGAGTCAATGCTTTAATGCGTTAAAGCCGCGATGGAAACTTTCTTTACACCCGCAAGATTGCACGCATCCATGACTTGCACGAGCGTGCCGGTTTGTGCGCCTTTATCTGCAATGATCACAGCCTCTTTATCTGGGCTACGCAAAATCGTTTGGCTCAAAATATCCTTAAGGCCTGCAGCATCGACTTGGCGTTCGTTCAAGTGAATATTGCCTTCGCGAGTAATTGCGATTAAGATATTTTCCTTCTCAAGAGCAGATGCAGATTGCGCTTGGGGCTTAGTAACCTCAACTCCCGTCTCGCGATTAAATGTTGAAGACATCACAAAAAAGATGAGCAAGATCAGAATAATGTCGATCATGTTGGTGACATTAATTTCGACTGGCTTGCTGACTTTTTTAGGTAACAGAAAAGCGCTCATACTTGGCTCCTGTGTTCGCGGGACCCAGCCCAGTTCAGGATAATGGTCATGCCGTGTTCCAACTGCTTGCGGACCCACAGACTGCGGTCTTCAATGCGATGCTGCATAAGCATCAAGGGGATTGCAACAAGCAACCCCGATTGTGTCGCAATTAAAGCTTCTGAAATTCCATCGGCGAGCAATAGCGGATTTGAATTTCCAAAGGTGGTTAAGACTTGGAAGGTAGACACCATACCAGCCACCGTGCCAAGTAAGCCAAGCAACGGCGCAGTTGTGGCCATAACACCGGCAAGGTGCATTCCCTTGTCGAGCTCCACTAACTTTGCAGATAAACGTTCGGTCATGATCACGCGCAAATGATGTTCGGACCAATCAGGGTGTTCTAGCGCATCTTGCAACTGTTGCGAGACCAAGCCCTTATTGGCACGTAAGTAAGCTCGTGCGCCATCAACATCGTTCGCAGCCATAAATTCACCGAAGCGCTCCATTACCACTTTCAAATCGCGTGCAAACATATCGCGCCCAAGTTTATTCATAGCACTAAGCACAAAGTAAAAACCAACCACGCCGCAAAGGAACAATGGAAGCATTACGTATCCACCGGCCATTGCTGTTGCGTATAAAGTATCGTAGAGCATAATTAGTTCACATGAAATTCGTTATTAGTGGAGAGCTCGATAGTTCCAGAGTGGAGAGTTGCAAAGTCTAATCCTTGAGAGTGCATGTGAAATCGCAACTCTCCACTCTCCACTAGGGAAGCGGGTTGGGCAACTTGTGTAGTCAAGACGTTGCAACTCTCAACTGTTTTAATTCTCATCCTTCACCTTCTTCGCCTTCTGGCCACAGGTGATTGAGCAATGCCATGCTCTGGAAGCTGAGAGAGCTGGTAATCACATCGAGTTTTTCGGTTAACCAACCATGCAGCAAGAGCACAGGAATAGCAATGATCAAACCGGTTTCTGTACACACGAGCGCTTCTGCAATACCGCCCGCAAGCATCTTGGCGTCGTTAGTTCCTACATCGGTGAGCACAGTAAAGAGCGCAATCATGCCACCCACCGTTCCCAATAATCCGAGCAGAGGGGCTGCAGTGCCTAGAGCGCCAAGCATTCCCATACGACGTTCAAGCAGAGGCTGTTCGCGCATTAAGGTTTGACGCACTGCTTTTTCTGCGTTGGTGCGATTGCCATCTTCTGCATGATCAAGGATCGAGCTAAGAACAGCACCTAGCGCAGAGCCATCACCACGGCAGTATGCACTGGCTTCGCGGTATTGTTTGAGTTCGACCATGCGATTCACTTGTTCCACCAGTTTTTTAGAAATGCGACCACGGCGAATAAAGGTAAGCCAGCGTTCTAAGCTGAACAAGAGTGCAATCAAAGCAAGGCCCGCCAAGGGGTACATGATTGGACCACCCGAATGGAAAGTCTCTTGCACCTTTTCTTTAAACGATGCTTGTTGATTCTTGCGCGTGGTTGCCTGCACATTCTTTGTTTGCAGCACATCGAGAGGAATCCATGCGTCGCTATGTCCTTGTTGCGCAGAAAGCACAGCCTCGTGTACCTCTTTGCCAAAGGCATCCGATAGGTCAGCGCGCCATTCATATACACGGCCCTGCACGGCACCCGTACGTTGCAAAGTCTGCGCGGTTTTGTCTGCGCGGGCAATCTCTGCAAGAAACACTGTTCCTAAGCGCAAGCGGTACACGGGCACTTCGGCTTTGTCACCCAACTGGCTATTGCGCGATTTGAATTCTTGCGAAAGGGTTAATGCATAACGGTTGGCGAGAGCGTCGAAATAAATTCCAAGCGCCTTACCCGATGCTTGCGGACCACCGGCTAAAGCCTCGCGAGCCTTAGAAAAATACAGGTTACGCGTCTCAAGGTCTACAGGGTAATCGGCGCTCAAATCGTTGGATGATTTTTCCACCGTCTGCTGCACTTGCATAGAGAGCTCTGCCAAAGATTGCTTTGCTTCTTCGGCTTTCGTTTTCATTTCTTCGGTGGCATTCTTAGCTTGCACAAGCTCATCGTTAAGACGGCCAAGATCCGTAGAAGACTTGGTGTAGCGGCCATCAAGGCTGCGAACCGCTTCTTGGTGTTCTTGTACCTGTTGATTTTCGCGATAGCGCTCTTCCCAGCGCTTGGTTTCGAGCTCTTCAATCTTATCGAGCTTTTCTGCTCTAATCTTTTTCAGAGCTTCCACTTCGCGGCGCAGCGAATCGACCATCGCTTGCTGTTGCGCTTCGAGCTCTTTGTCTTTTTTGCTCTGCGCTGCAAATGTACTTGGAGCAAACAGCGCAAAGCTAATTACGAGTAGGGTTACGAGGCGTTTCATTATTTGGCCTCCTTGTTTTCAACTTTACTGTTTTCAATGGAAAGCGAAAGAGGCATACGAACCATCTGTGGTGGCTTGCGTGCCATTTTCACTTCAATGGCAAGCTTGATAGCCGTACGCTCATCGAAGTTCAAATCTTCTTTCCAAGTGTATTCGACTTTGCCTGTTTTACCAAGCTTGCGCACTAGTACGCCGTACTTGGTTCCTTCATCATCGCTATACACCATCCACTGGTTGCCAATGCGCAAAATGCGAGCGTTCACCGTTTCACCATCGATGCGAATTATGGGGTGATTAATTAACTGAACTTCGTCGCCGAAGCGAGTTTCTTCTAGGTAAATGGCACGTAAACGACTCAAGCCCTCTTCTGCACTCGACGATCCATTTTCAAGATCGCGACGCAAAGTGCGCACATGTTCTAAGCGCGTGTCTAGTTCCCAAGGAAGACTCGTGAGCATAAGGTCTTCGAGAGCTTTGCAGTAATTTGCAAGGCTCTTATTGATGCCATCGCGAAAGGCTTTAGTGTTCTCGACTGCAAGCTGCTGTCCACTCTGGCGGCCTTTTTCAGATTGCACATCTTTGGCAATCACAGCGATCTTCGCTTGCAAAGAATCGAGTTCCACCTTACGGCGCGTGAGGTCGTCTTGTTCGCGCTTCTGCGTGAGTTCAAAGCGTTTCGCCTCTTCTTTCACAAGAGAATCGGTTTGTGCAATGCGCACGTCAAGCTTCTTCAGCTCCGTTTGCAACGCCGCTCTTTGATTCTTGTAGTCCTCAATATCACCCTGCAAATCAGCAAAGGCAAAGCCTGCTCCCATCGCAATAAGGATAGAGGTTTTGATCAGTCGTTTCGTCATAGAATCTCCACTAAGGCAATTCACATTCATTTAAAAGCACATTGCGGATCGCTCGCATGGCTTGTACACCATTGATTGCGGACACGCGTAAAGGCAACTGATTTTACAGAATCAATTCTCATCCAACTCACCAACGCTGTACCACATTGTGCCAGCGAATCAATAGGCCAGTGCTGGTCTTGGCAATAATTCCACAAAGCCGTTTTACATTCCGAGGAGTCACGCGAAGCTTGGCAGCTTTGGTAGTGCTGGGCACAGACCGTTTGCTCGGCAGGGAAATTATGGCGAATGCAAAAGTCGCGTTCTCCCTTTGCGCGGAATTCGTCACCCGTGATGCAAAGCCCTTTCCCATAAGGACAAGAGCCCCCGCCATTTCCTGGAACACTCGGTGTCGCACTCATCGACAACATCTTCGCATCCCATGCAAGGCCTGACTCCAACGCAGTCACAATCGCAGGCTCGCGACAATCAGCAGCCGCACTGAGACTGTCAACACAAAAGGTTTGTTGCAGACCACGGCAAAGGCTGTCGTCGTCCCAGCCCTTTTTGCGGCAATGAAGAACCTGGTCTCTCCATATTGGATATGCAAGCAAACCGGGCAAGGAACGCACATTCACATCAAAGGAATCAACCAGCATTCCTGCAAAAATTCCCATGCCGCCAACGATATTGGTTTTTGGAGATGTTCGCGGATCATCAACCGATTCGATCGAAGTGCTTTCATAATCCACATAGTCTTGTTCGACTCCATAGAAGTAAAAGCGTTGCCAGCCAATAAAGAACGAAGCGGACATATGATAAATCGAGTCCATGAGATTGGAAGATGCGCCTGGCAAAACTTGCCACTGGGTAAAGGAAACACGATTCTGCGAACCAGCACGCCATTCATCAGAGGAATCAGGAGCCTTTGAGGTCCCTCCAATATAGGAGAAGGTATTGTCACCAATCGAATCGTGCTTGACATCATAATGTTGCGTGAACAAAACACCTCGTACATCATCACTATAACTCGTCACGTAATAGTGGGATTGGAAATCCAAATGATTCACAGGCTTCAGATAATCTACAGTATCCCCCGACTTATAAGGCACCAGCAAGGGCGACGTCGCTGTAAAAATGGCTTCTTGATTCTGCCCCAGGAAGGTATCCCACTTGGCTGGATTCGCATGGATTGCATACAAACTATCCCCCAAGGCTTTCTTGATCGAGTCTTGCCAAGTTGGATCGCGGAACAGAGGCTCTAGGTTCGCAACAGCTGGTGCAACCGCAGTGGAAATATGGAATTTTTGTGGCGTGTGCGCACTTGCCGTAAAATGACTGGTCACGTTGTGTCCTAGGCTATCCCAATGAACCGTCGCATCGAACTTATATGCGGCATTGATCTCGGCAACAAGGTCGCTAGGGCCGTCAAAGCAGTTCGGGAGTTTCTTGTTCATCACCAGTGTGATGTTCGTGTCCTTGCCACTGAAAGAGCCCGAGATATGAACGCTTGCGCTGTCATAGAAAGCAAAATCATCTGTCGTCGCATTGCTCAGAGGCAATGTCGGTTCAAAGCATACGTTCTTCAAAGGCCAACCCGCAATCACATGCGCATAGACCCAAATCCCGCTATAGCGTGCAGGATTTTTGGGCCAAAAGGTCCACGGCCCCTGAATGAAGCCACAGCCTGTAAGCCATAGAGAGCAAAGCAGCAGTGCCTTAGAAATAGTATTCATAGTTCAACAGCACCGGGAAAAAAGGGAACTGATAAATCTTTTTTTCTGTTGGCGGATTTGTTTTGGTATCGGTTGTCACCATGAATAAATTTTCATGGTTGGTCACATTCAAAATTGTCCACGAGAAATTATCGATAGGCTTTACATCGATGCGGAAGTATGAAGGACGCAGCGAAGTATTGCGATTGCCAAGACGCGTCGCGAGGTTGTCAGGAACTCCAGCATCAGACAAACCACTGCCCTTGCCGTTGTCGCTTTGATCAAGATCTTGCGTCTGCTGGTATCCCAGGTATTCCGTGTAAGGTAGACCCGAGGCGTACTTTACCGTGGCAGAAGAGCGGAAGAAGCGTCCCTTGATCGGATGCGGCATCAACGCATTGCTGTCACCCTTCCAGTTGATTGACACATCGCCCTTGAACGCAAACGGTTGGTGCCAGTTTGGATAATAGGGCACAGAGTCGCCGGCCTCTTTCACCACCGACCAGCCTTGGCTCCAATTGATTCCGCCTGTGATCACACCCTCATTCCGCTTTAAAGAAAGTTCGTAACCCAAGGAATAACCACGGGCTTCCTTGAAATAATCAGCAAGCATCTGAGTTTCACTGGTACTTGAAGTTGAGTTGGTATTAAAAATGATGAGATGATCTTGGGTCTTGTAATAGGCTTCGGAGTTGAAAGTCCACTGGTTAAAAAGTTTTTCTCGTGTGTAGCCAAGCGTTGTGAGGATTGAACTCGTAGGCTTGACCGTATGAGTTGTGGCCTTGCGCGATGGGTAGTAAAACTCATTCAGCATTTCTTGATCAGAAAACTGAACTGAGTTCAGGTATTGTTTGTAATAGCCCAGATGCGCGTTAATCAAATTATTGTCTTCATAACGGTACTGGGCCGAAATGCGAGGTTCAAAGGCAAAATCATTCGCAAGGTTTTGATACGTAAGACGCGCCCCGTAGTTGATTTCCCAAGGACCCGGACGCCAAAGGTCTTGTAAGTACACGCTATTCATCCACACCTTGGAGGTATCGACATAACTCGATTTCATGATGTTCACCTCTTCGGTAAAATTCACGTTGTCGTGTTCCAAATCCCAGCCTGCAGTGAACTCATGATCCTCGATCCAGTTGCGATTTGTCATGGATTGCTTTAACGACAAGGTGGTAATCGCATTGTAGAGAGTGAACAAATCCGTTAGCGAAAATGTCTGTTGAAACTTACTGTATGACGCTGTTGCGTTATAGATCCAGTCATCATTCAAGCGCCACTTGAAATTCAAAGGCACAGCGGTATTACCCCAGTTCACATCAATGGGGTCAAAGAGCAATACGTCTGAGCCCGTATACCACGAAAGTCCAAGGCTTCGATCTTCACCCAAGGATTGCACCACATTGCCTTGTATATCCGTGAAATGATAATCGAGAGTAAAGTCAATGACCTTTGCCGCATGTAGCCCATCAAGGATCTGTTTAATGTATGTAGAACGAGCAGCAACAAGCCACCGCGTATCGCCTTCATGACCCTCCGTATGCACTTGCGAAGCAAATGATGAGATCTTCACGGAAGAGCTGTCGAAAATACGCTCAACGGTATCTTGCCCACCCACGCGTGAACGCAGATCAACCACAGAGCTTAGGCGATTGCCATATTGTGGCGCAAAGCCCGACTTATAGAACTTTACATCGTCGATCCCCTCAACCAGGAAGGTGGAAAAAAGTCCAAAGAAATGCACTGGGGAATACACAACACTGTTGTCAAAGAGGAACAGGTTCTGATCGGCACCACCACCGCGCACATAAATTTTGGTGCTAAAATCAGAACTAGCCACCACACCGGGCAGAGCCTGCAAAGAACGAATCACATCAGCTTCAGCAAGGCCGGGCAGGCGCTTGATCTGCTTAGACGATACCACCGATTCACCCATGCGATGCTTTGGCTTCTTGCGCAGTTGCACAACAACCTTGCGAAGTTCCGTCGCTTTCCCATCACCTGAAATCAATTTGGAAACATCCACGGTATCGGCTTGACCGGCCTGAGATGAGTCAGGGAGCTTGGCGACATGGGCAACCGTGCTATCTGAAAACCACGTCACCAGTTCATCGCCATTGATCACCATGGAAAAAGCAGAATCGTGACCAAGGTATTTGATGTCGTAACACTTCTCAATGAGTTTAGATGTAAAGCACAGATTCCAAAGCGTGTCCATGGGCAAGTTGAACTCAAAGGGTGCGCCCAATTGCACGGAGTGCTTTTCACCACTCTCCACCAACTCAGCTACGAGCGAATCTGCAGGTTTAAAAACTGTATCCGTGAGCGATCCCTGAAAATGAATGGTCGAAGGATTTTTAACAGCAGGAATTTGACCTGGCGCCTCGGTAGCAGCAAACGCACACACCCCGAGAAGGAGTA
>Ga0302272_1000642_pt1 | contig 15788 bp, 20 predicted proteins | sample III_Bog_N1_2_FD_198772 | JGI IMG/M metagenome (GOLD analysis project Ga0302272, IMG submission 198772) | Peat permafrost microbial communities from Stordalen Mire near Abisko, Sweden - III_Bog_N1_2 | ecosystem: Environmental > Terrestrial > Soil > Wetlands > Peat | place: Sweden: Abisko...
TAACTTCTGTCCATCTTCTTTTGATTTCTACTTTGACGAAGCGAGCGGAAATAACACATGATAGCTCACTCTATCTTCAGCATACTCCTCGCAGTTTTAGCAGCTGTTGTATCCGCTGATTTAACTAAACCTGACGAGCAGGCATTACTCGCATTTTCTTCGAACAAAGGAGAAAAAACTTACTATGAATTCAGATTCATCGCGGAGAATCCCATTACCCAAGAAGCTACGATCGAAGTTGTCTTCCCGCAAGACTTTGATTACGTGTGCTTTCCTAGCAAACCAGAGTGCTTTGTTCTTCAGGGATCGACATCGAGCAGCTACACAGAAGTAAGCTGCTCAATATCTCGTTCGGGTGTTGTACTTATCAGCGTAGGTAGTCTACTTGGCGCAGAATAGGTCACTGTAATCATAGGCTAGGTAACAAATCCATTGCACTCCGATTCGACAAGCTAGTTTAGAGTCCGCACATACTCACGAGATGTACTCATCGACACAAACGATTAATTCGGATTTGTATCCTTCGCAAGCGCACCAAGTCAGTCAAATTTATCATAATAATAATGCCACTAATTTCAGTGGTTGTTTTCACTCTTTTTTAGTTTTAAAAATAATTTTTCAATTGATTGTTTCAACTCATACTTTAATTCTTTTATTTCCCTTAGATCTTATGTCTAAAGGTGCAGTATACAAGCTCAGCAACGACAGAATCAGCGAAGGATCTAGCTGGGAATTCAGATTCACACCTGCTTCCTCATATTCCTCTGGGAACAGTTTGAGATTCACATTCCCTGATGGATTCACTACAAAACAAGTCCTTTGCGATGTCAATACAATCTCTGGGGCATAACCAGATGCCGCAGTTCAATTTAATTAACGCGTTGTGACTTGCGAGGATGTCAAAAAGAACCTCCAAGGCGGTGAAGAAATAGTTAAAATAATTAACATGAAGAATCCTGATTTCAGTGGGATAATGAGCGGATTTATCATCGAGATCTTGCAATCCCGCTCGACTGTAGTCCTCGAAAAGATAGAATTCCCAGGGGATATCATAATCTCTCCTGGAGAAGCAGCTATTTCGTATATTTCCTCTGATTAATTTCGTCTATCAAATTCGACATATTCGTTCTTCATCAACTTAGTCAATCCTGTGCCTTATGGAGGCAAGCTCTTCTTAAATTTCACTAACGAATGGACGATATACAACCCTAACTGCACGATCGTCGATGGGTAGAAAGATTGCTTTGAAATTTTTAACAAACTTTTTGATTTTTCTAACATGGAAATGAAAAACTACTTGGTTCTAGATGAATCCATATATTTAACTATCTTTCTATTATTTGGATTAGATTCGTAGCGCATAATAATGAAGTTATCACCTGCAAAAAAATCCATAATGTCTAAGCTTATGTCATCGAGAATTTCGAACAAATCGATAACTCCAAGCGCATTGTGCTGTCAGTTAATATTTAGACACCTACCTTGGCTAATGAATACCCTGTAAGTCAAAAAACTTTTGTAGTTTTCTTATCTTTTCATTCTTTTTTAAATTCTATTTTTGTCTGAAAGATCACAGTTGCCTCTTACAACTCTCAACGTGGTGCAGTTGTAGATACGAACACTGTCATGGCTACTGTGAACGCTACCTATGGTTAAACAAGCAGATTTGTAGCACATGCACTGCTCTAGCCTACTCTAGCAGCTGCAGGAAAATGTGGATCGCTGGAGATGTCATTTTTCTTGAAGACCTTCTTACCTAAATCTGACATTGACTCCTTTGGTAAATTTCGTGTAGACATCTTCCCTTAAGTTCCGATTCCAATTCCAGGCACTTATGGCCCAGTTTAGTGCACTTTCTACGGCGATAAGATCTCCGCTAACTCATGTGATGACACTGCTCATTCAATCTTCGATACTGATTCAACAAGGCTAAAAGTCTACATCTACACTCCTTAAGCATATTCGTACCAAAAAAGTGAAGTACCTATCACAGTCACCACCACAGGAAAGAATCAGCAATATTGTTCCGGATTTGTTCTCGACCCTTTAGTCTAAAGATACCTCTTCCACGTGCACATCTGGTCAAGGTAAAACACAGGAATCAATCTTCCCGATGCAGATGCCAATCCAGATATACTAACTACAATTCCCGATGAAGTCTATTTCACAGAATACATCCCAAGCCCACGAATCATTAACGGACCAAATGACCCTGATATCGTCAGTTCTGTATTACCGAATAAACCAACTTATCCAACTGTTCCGACACTTACTGCGAGTTCTTTAGGAAAAGAAGCTAGTTCGTTAACGTTCTTAGAAATCACTTACACACATCAAGACACTTGTGTGAAGGACTACATCCTTCGACCCGCGAATACCAGGAATTATATTATTAAAGTTTTTTTCAAATAAGGATGGGATACAACCCTTGGATATTCGACAACAACAACGGATAAAATCATCAAAAACTATCCTTGCTTGTTGAAGGGGTCACTGATAGATCCTCTCGATTCAACTGCAGCGCATTCTTCGTGTGATTTGTACATTGGATCGATAGACTATCCTCCGTATCTGCAAGTGAATAACATTCCAACGTTGCTCTTTGATGTTGGAAACTTCATTTACATTGGAATACCTAGAATCAAGATATCTTCAACTGTCGGTGTCAATGCGATAGTCTGGATCGATGTTCTAGAGGAAACACCAGGGTTTTGGGATCCAACTGTGCCAATCTACAGGACAGCAAACATGACGCTCTTCACGACTGTTGCAGCAAGTAAAAACCTACCAAATCCTCTCAATAATCTTTTTCTAACTTTATTCTCTGTTCCTCTTTTTGTTAGGTAGTGTTAGTACAGGCACAATGACCTTCACTCCCAGCACAACAGTCTTGAACGCAAATCCTACATTCACAATTTAATTCCCTTAATCCACCACTGCGATCAGCGCAGCAGCAATTCAATGGGATGTGAGTCTCCCAATATCCTTCGCGGAAGTCACTTGCACTGGTTCCTCAGGAACTTCTAAATGCGTGAAATTCGGCTACCCTGTCTATTGGATCTACATCACAGGCGTTGGCGTTCAAGCTACCACTGTTAACATAATCCTTCCTACGAGTACATCCGTGAACCCAGCGCATTAGTTAACTTTCACCATGACACAGCAATCCTGGAATTCTGGTACTTATCTGATTGCGAGTAAGAACTCAGTGACCTATTCATATCTGCCAATGACCATGACATCGACGTTTTCAGCACTTTTAGCTCCTGCGAGTTATCAATACCAGGGATATGTATCATCGCATACAATGACATTCACTTTAATCTAACCTGTACCTGATAATTGGTACCTCTAGTTTGACTTCACAGGGTCGATTACAGTCATAAACAATGATCAATTCATGCTCGTCTAAACTGGCATGGTTGGCTTAGACAATCGAGGGATCTTATATACCTTCGGTGGATCTACATTTATTATCTACAACATACAAGCTCTTCCTGCAGGGACAAGTATCACAATTACTTTATCCTTAACCCTGCCTACAAGCGCTTCCTGCGTCGCTTCAGTCACCATCAGTACTGAATATGTTCTCGGTTCGAGTAATTATCGTGTGAACAAAGCAATCCAAACCCACGCTGATTCCCCTTTTACACTGACACCAAAATCCATGACAAAATTCAAAATTATGAATCCGATTATCCAAACTATGGACCCATCTGAGGGGTACACTGGACCATTTGATTTCGTGTTCACTCCAAGTTACACTATCCCTATCGGTGGGACACTAACCATGTACTGGAAGAAGAAGACTGCCTCCGTTCCTGGATTTGATTTTCTCATGAATTCGCAGTATCCTACATAGATCGTGACCATCGTCTGCACAATCAATAAATTCGTGCATCCATGCACATCTTCCAACGCAGATGCAACATTCTTGATCGTGATTCTCTCCCCGAATATCGCCATCGCAAGTGGCACATAATATTCCATAACAATCACCACGGATACAGCCAAAAACTACGATGGACTTATATTCCCAGCCGTCAGCAATTACTACTAATTCCGGTTAATATCCAGCTACCCCGCGAGCTACACGACATACATCTTCATTCGCCCAATGGACTTCTCCGGTGTGACTCTAACATTCGCGCATTCCACAGCTGCATAACCGAATATCTTAGAATTAGAGTTCACACCAAGCAAGACAGTCAGCAGTTACAGCACAGGCGGAAGAATCTAATTATCCTTCCCAGTTTACTAAGATGCCAGAGTAGTCTTCGATTAATATCTTGGACTAGGCACAAACGATCCTGGATGCTGGTTTTACCCTGCAATCACACTCGAAGCAACTGCGACGAGATTACAGTGTCTGTTAACACCAGGTGGTGATGGAATTACTGGGTATTTAGACTAGCATTACGCGATAATTGACATAATAAATTTCAATTCTTTTATCGCTGGGACTACATACAAATTCATGATTGGAGGAGTTGTCAATCCTCCTGTGGCAGTCACCTAATTCAGGTTGATGCTTATGACAAAGTAAATCACACCTGCAACGAACGCAGTGACATATTTGAACTCCCAAATCATCTTCGTTATGCTGATCTAAACTGCGTATGTCACGAATACTCAAACAAATCAAGTTACATTCGCGAATTACGTGCAAGATACAACGAAAGACATCACACATTCGATTAAATATACATCTGCAGCTATCACTCCAACAGATTATTACATCACTGATTGGACAATCAGTCCAACATAGCTCATAGGTCCAGTCAGAAACTCAGTTGGGTTCAACGTTGGCAACATGGATTCTTGTGATCTAACAGTTTTCACGTCATGCATTCTCATGGAAGAAATCAAATGGATTATCTGGAAACTTGTAGCTACGCTTCCAGCTGGATCTACTGCATCTGCACCGATTCCTGTGTATACCTTGCCGTTGATGATCCAGAGGGCTGCAACTTAATTCCACTCCCACGTGATTATCTCTGGGAAGTATGTCGGTTATATAACTGAGAACATCGCAATAACGGCGTGGAGTTCCTTGAGATCAGCACCCACAGCTGCAAGTATGTCGCTAATCCACCCAGCTTCGTACTATTAGAAAAACCGTAAGAAAGCGGAAATCATGATTTCCTTCACAACATCTCGTGATTTATATGCCAGTGGATCCATTGAAATCGTCTTCAAAACAGGATATGTCCCATACAACCACTGTCGATCTGCTGTGCCTTCCGGCAGCTAACTCTTCAGCGTAGCTGGAAACAACATAGGAGAAATCGGATGCTAAGTTCAAAGCAATTCCTGGTACATCACTGGGTTTTAGCTTCTCGCGAAGAATTCCCTTGTGATGATTATGGGAGCAGTAGATCTCCCAGCAACACCCTTAACATTCGACATCTACACCTACGGCACAAGGGACACTACTTCAATAAACACAAACGGACTGACCATTGAATATCTAACAGGTGTTTCTTGCACTGCCATCACCGCAGACAGCACTTTCGCATTCAACAAACAAATGTTCTACTAACAATCTGAACCGCTAAGGGCTGGACATGTCGGGGAGTTTAGAATGATGTTCAATTATGCTAGCGTGTTTACAGACACAATCGATGTGATGTTCAGTAGATACAAACATATTTCAGGGTCAACTACCTCCGCTGATGGATTTTAACCCCTCGCTGCTGGAGCTAGAGTCATAGCGTATATGATTAAAGTATCTGACTAATCGATATCACCGTTATCATACATTGGAATAGATACCCAGCCAAGTTATATCAACTATTCGTTTACCTTAGCAATTCCGTTAGCAGCTGGCACTGATTATATTATGGTTGTGACAACTCAATCCCTAGATAGCTCCATTCCAGATGGGATCGTCTTCCCTACAACTGAAGGAGTCTACACCGTTACGATATGGACAGTAGGATCTGGAACTGTAAACAAAAATTAAATCAAATATTTTACCATTTTCTTCTTAATTTTTAATGGTGAATTTCTTATTACTATTCCCTGACTCCTTCCTTTTTTCTAACACCCTTCTTATTCTTTCATTAGTTCCTGCACACAGAATACGTCGAAGTCTATGGTGCTCCCTTTACAGCACTCACATTCACCAGCACGAACAATCAAAAAGGTGAAAACAATCTATTATTCTTAACCTTCCAACCATCCTATGCAATCTCTACTTCCACTCTCCTTGTCTTGGAGTTCAACACTATGCTCTTAGACAGCCTAACCCTTTTCGACTAGAAGCTTGGATACACTCTGAAAACACATCAATAAATTCCAGTGGATTTTATCTCCGGCGTAACCTCTGGATAATGCTATCTCTACAGTGGTTTCACAACAAACTCCGTCGCTGCTAGAGTTATCTGCACAGGATTCGCAGTATCAACAGCTACAACAGTGGAGATGTTTATCACGGTTAAAAACCCAGTTTCTGTTTCAGATGACATGTATGTTCCTATATTCATGTACACACTTGAAACATCTACTTCAGGAGAATATGCCAAGAAAAATTGGTAAATCGTCGACTAAGATTATCTCGTCTTCGCAGCAGCTGTGTAGTCAACATCTACTGTGACTCCAACGCGATCAGACGATAATTTAGCTATCAGCAGTGGCATTATCTTTACATTTCCATTGCCTGTAAATGCCGATATCGGTGATTATCTCATCGTAAATGCTAATTTCACAGGTGTCCCAGCTGTTTCAACTACAACCTCGGTCACTTGCACTTCAGGGACATTCTATTTACTTGGGTAGAATAAGAAACTACTCTGCATATTTACATCAGCAGTAGCAGCTTCGACAAATATCGATTTTACAACATCTGGAAGTGATTAATTCTACAATCCGTTTACAATTCTCACAGCTGCGGAACTTCAATTATCCGGTGTGCTATCATACTAATCTGATCTGACAAAGCAAGACTACATCATTCCTTGCAACCCTATGAATTAATTGACCACACCAGCTGTCACACCGCCGTTCATTACTGTTGCAAACCCTGTCTTTGTGCAGACAAATGTGATCAATCAATTCACCGATTTTATCTTCTCCATCACTTCTACGAGCTTAGATCAAGTGACATACCTACGAATCACGCATGGAATGACTGGAGTAACCTTAGATACGTCCAAAATAGAATGCCAAATGGCTAGTGGATCGGATATTGAAATATCCAATTGCTATCACGATGGAAGTACATATTTCTTGACAATTTCGCCAGCTACAGCTGCAACTTCCAAGACTATCAAATTTGTCACAAAAAACATGCCATTAGCTATGCCGTCGTCTTCAGCGGCAGCAGCTTTCTCACCAATCATCAAATTATATGATTCTAAATCTGTTTTACTTTTAACCGCCGCAATCACACCCAGCACGATTGCCTTATTCGCTGATCCAGATACATCCATCACAGCGTCTACAATCACACCTTTTAACGCCGATGAAGTCTCCTTCTCGCAATCTCGCTACTTCGATTTCATACCTTTCTTCGTTTCCAATGCAGGAACGCAAACTGGACCAATTTCATTTTAGTATGCCTGCTAGCAAGCACAAGCTTCTGGAAGTACTTTAACCTTCTTGTTTCCTTCGTCCGTAAAAGCTGTGAACAATGCTGTATCGGCAATCTATTCTTCCACCGTTGAATTCAGCAAATACGTATTGATCTGCAAAATGAATGGCGTGATATTCACCGGATGCTCGTTTGCCAGTGGATTGTTCACAATCACCCTCCCATCGGTTATTTCACTGAACACACTCTACACATTCTATTTCGATGTTGTAGATCAATCGTCATATCCATCACTGCAAGGTAAACTCATTCAAAAACAATCATACCAAAAATACCTAAATTTAAGGGATAATATCTTGAATTTGTTGTTTTTGATATATTATTAAACCTCAAGGCTTCTACTATTCGAACACAGCTAGCTCGTCTACTGTAGGTTTCGTGACTATTCAAACAACTTCGAAGAAATTCTAAACTGATTAGATCTATTTCAGCACAAACCAAGCGATGTATGGTAATTCCATCACAGCATCAAGTTCATCAGTTGCATCGCTACATCCTGGTGCAGATTCACCTAATCTACTGACTATTAATCTAACTATCAACACATCCTCTGTTACTTTACTGATCATTGAGTTTTAATATGCTTCCTCCGCTGGAACAGCATTGTATTCTTCCACTACAATGGGGTATACATCGAGATTCCCATGCACTGGAGGAACATCTACAACAGCGCCACCTCGATGCTGGATATAGCCAGGTGCAGTCGATTCTTCCAGTAAACTCAGCTAGCCAATACGAATCTTTATGGCTAAATTTTCATATACATCAGGATCATCATTCCCGATCTACTTAATGGTGACGAATCCAATTGTAGATGCTGATATGATACTAAACATACAAGCACTCGATGGAACTGCTGAAACTCAACAAACCATGAGTGGATATATTAGATTCAATAAGGTTCTTAGAAGTGTATCCCTTCCCAGTGCAACTGCTCAATCTATCACTCAAAGCACTCCACAAAGCGCCGGATCAACAACGTACACTCTCTCGAGATAAGGAACCTCCAATCTGTTGATTCTACTTCCACTAGCGTCCTGCTCGTTTACAGGCGTAACTACAACACAACTAGGCATGCTCATCTATCAGGAACCAGTGACTAACAATCTCTACAAAGTAATTCTAGACACCACAGGAACAGCAACATCAATACCACTTTCAACAGCATTCTGCACCTCACCAACAAGTATTTAATACTTCGAAACGGACACTTCAACCTCCCTATTCAACAATCTTGGATCAATCACATCCTCCACAATATCAAGTTCCACTGCTACCACAGGGTTTGCTATTGTCTCCTCTCGGACAAGCTTCTACTCTGTTAGTTCGTTCACTGCCGCCTAAGGTGTCATAACCTTCTCTAGTGCATCCACTATCCTTATGACATAGACATTATCCCTCACTGTGACTATCTCCAGTGGTATCTCCATAACCGATTGTGCTGCACGATCAGGGTTCTTTTCAGCTGCATCCGTGGATATCTCGCTATCCCTTGTGACATGCGTTGTGTCTTCAACTACATCATTTGTTCTAAGTAATTTCAATAAACTCGATTCCACTGTCAATCTCGAAATCTAATTAGTCTACGACACTGATAGTTCTGTTTCATCTGATCCAAATATCACCTTACTTCTCGAAGCAGACCCTTCGATGGCTCTGATAACCTAGACCCTAACACTAGGTTATGGAATAGTCTCTACAACTTCATTGCTATCTACTAGTTCCTACGCTTTGCAGCAATCAGGCACAACAACAACATACTCCATAACAATCTCAATCGATCCAATTAACACCATAACCATCGATTCAGCAGTCCCCACAATAACACTCACAGTCATCCTCACATTCTCCGATGAATTCCAAGCTTCATCTGTGTTTCAAAATGCCGTCTGCAATGCTTCCCCGGTATTAATTACCTCCGCTACAGGTAGGGTATTCTCCAATCCGCTATGTCTTTCTAGCGCTAGTGGTGTTGTTACCTTGACATTCGATGCAGGGGATGACACTGCATACTGGACTGCCTCTGATCCGTTAGTATTCACTTTAACGTTAGATACTGTGAATGACTTGCAAGTAACTTCTCCATATTATTATAGATCATAATTTTATTACGTTCAAGTGAATGCCTATTCCGATGGCGCAACTACCAATCAGTCATTGCAATAAATCTACCTTAACCCACTTAGTGGATAGCTCTGCAGTGCCTTTACAGCGACTTCCTTAACAAATTCAGGTTCTTCACTCACAGAAATTCAATTTAGTTTCACAACGAATCTAGCAATTTCTGCCACCAATGGTGATTTCCTAACAATCGAATTCACAGCCCCTACAGCATTCCCAGTGGATATCATCTCTGGCGTCTCCTCTACAACGTTGAAAGCCTAAATCGACTGCCTATGCTACTAATCCACTGCTACTCAATTATCTAACATTCTCTGCTACAGACATTACGCGCAATCTTAATCAGGTTAGTCCATCCTATCCATCCACGGACTTGCACTCGCAGCTAGTGCCTCAGTGAATTGCTTTATCCCTCAGATTCTCACACCTTCCTCAGTCACCGATGACTCTGGAAATGCCTACCTGACATTATACAATGGACCTATGTTCAAACCAAACTAGGCTTCTTCTATTGGATCTTCCGCGGAGTCTACATCATCAGGATATACCTTTGGCATTCTCACCAGCTCTTCTCCGATGATCACAGTGTCATCTGCGTCAACTGCATTGACTTATTCCTCCTCCCCAACGACGCTCACGTTGACATCAAGTCTTGCCTTTGATGCCAATTCATGTTTCTACGTTCTCTTCGACATGCAATCGACAACTTCATACATTCTAAACTCTGCCACAGCTTGCGCAGGGGATCTCAGCATCTGCAGAGTCTACAAGACACTAGTGAATCTCCTCGTCATCAAGAAGACCTCCGGCACTTCAATCAGCATAACACTCTCACAATCAACACTCACATCGTTAACGTATTCGTCGATAATCAACAAACTCCCGCATAAGTTCATCTACATCCAATCGCAACAAAGCTTGAATCCGTCTAGTTATTCTTTCACCTCCGTGAGTGACCCTTCAACAGCGCTGACTCCAACAGTTACAACAACTAGTCTGTATCCGTTATTGAATTCGTTATTCTCGCCATTTATCTTCACCTACACACCTCCAGCAGCATTTGCATTCACAGCGAAATCAGCGATTAGAATCACACCGAATACATATTAACTGTACACCTGCTAAGCGTACACTGCAACATATCAATTCACATGCTCTGTTACATCGAACATAGCAACAATCTTAATCAATGTAGCCCTCCCAGCTTCTACAGCAATATCGATTGCATTCACTGGAACAATGGCGTAATCTACATCTACTTCCTTCACATCATATTACTATGCTGCCTACACATCTTCCACAGATTATTCCCGATCAGGTGCAATGCCATTTAGCATAACCTTCTCCTCAGCAGCAGCGCTAAACAACGCGAATACTATCGTACCATTTCGACTCAATTAATTCCATCCAGTCATCTAAATCGCTGCATTAACTTCCTACGCTCCAATCCGCTTAAGACTCTCGCACACAGCTGATATATCGACTTCTTTTTCCTCACTAAAATTGTATCTGCAATCGACGAATCTTCTATCTGATTCCACCAGCGCTGCAAGTTCAACTTCCAAAACAATCGATTGCTACTACAAAGAACTCGACACGTATGGATCGTTTAGAATCATCCCAGCAGACACCTGCACATTGCTGTATGACTCAGTCAACAGCTACAACATAATCACAGCTGGTCTCCCTGTAAAAGGTGATTTATCGTCTGATAAGTTTATCATCGGCACAAAATACGAATTACTCATAACATCCAATACATTTACCACCACACCTGGTGTGATGATGAGCGCAAATGAAGTTATCTCAGCTAAGCTGCTCATTTCAGCATCAAGTCTCTTCTACAGTGAGACTCTATTCAGTTTTATGCCCAACCCAACTTCATTTTCTCTATCTAAGTTTTTGTACACAACTTCCACGAAAAACACAGACACATCAATATACTTTGAAATCACTGCACCATCCGTAGCAGCATACCCATCGCAATATCTTGAAATCGTACTAGTTGATCTCGGTACGGTTGCCTTCACTTCACTCACAGCAACTGGTAAGTCTTTCATTTTCACAAACAATTCAATGTTTAAATTCTAATATTTTTATTTTCTTCTTCTCGAACAGGTTCATCGATTCCTTGTTGGGTTAACGGTGTGACAGCCCCTGCTTCTTTCGTGCTCTCTCCCTTTTGCGTTGTCAACATCAGAAACAACGATCTAGTTATCAAAGTCCTCTCGACAAATGCTTTCTCGGGATTGCTCAAAATCGCCATCGATGATATCCGTCTTCCAACTAGTGCATCAGTTATCACCTACTTTTCTATGAAAATCTATGCGATTGGTATCGACGCTACTGCATTCAAGCGACCTTATATCCTTGCTAATCAAGAGATTTCATATATTTTCTAGCTAACTAATCCAGTAGCTATTACCCTTGCTTCCCCAGCAATTACGCTAACAGATTCCAATCTTGGCTCTTCCAGTGTCACAATGTAATTCACAAGCACATACACAAACCCATTGTCGTATAATTCAGGAACTTGGTACCCTTCTAAAGTCAAGATTCGTGCAATCGGTGGATATTTTGCTATGACATCAAATACAATGACTCCTTCACAATTCCTAGAGCGATCAGGATACACGTATGTACTACTTTGGTAGAATCCCAATTCCTTTACGATTTACGCTTAAATGAACTCGGGTGTTACTTGGATACAACCAGCAATTACTGGACTTGTCAATCCAAATCTCAGTACACAAGCTGAATTTGAGTCAGGCCCTCCAACGTTAACATACTGGTTCTACACCTCCTATGCCAACGCAGCTACGTACACTCCAGTCATCCCAACCTTGCTGTCGTATTTCTCAGTCCAAACTGCAAGCCTTTCAATTACCACAAGCGCTATTGGATTCTATTATTCTCCGAATTCCATTTTTTGGTTCTAAATTTCCATTCCATTTAGTGCCTAGCCAAGTATTTTCTCGGGGACAAAAGGCACCGGTTACACAACACTAACTCTCAAATCCTCATCAGGGAATGGTATCACTGCATTCTACGACTGCTTCTTCGCTTCTAACACAGGAATCATGAACCAAGTCGGCTGCGAAGTTCAATCATCCGACACCATCGTCATTGCTAATGTTGCATCAGCGACGGCTACTTCTTGGAACATCTACGTCAAAGCAAAAATCGCTAATGGATCATAATCATATAATTTCGCTCTCACGTAGTTCCTCTACTCCATAGCCACAGGTTGGAGCTCTCTCGTCGTCTGGTCGTTTACAAGTACAACAACTACCGTATCTGGCTATTCCTCAACATACAGTGAGCCTGCAAGTGCCATAGCCCCCGTGAATAAATATTTCTACAACTACTTTGAAAGGCAAATAAAATTCCTGAAACCTTCCTTTGCATAAGTCCATGAAGCTAACTTCTAGTTCACTCCAGATGCTACCTTGGCTGTAGGTGCTGTAATATCCTTTACGCTCTCAGATTTTTCAACGACAATAATCGACCCAGGCACGAAAAAGTTATTCTGTGTGATTATGAAATAACTCGGGTCGGTGACGTACAGAATTGGTAGAAGGATCACTTGCAGTTATTCAGCGGGAGTATTTACCTTCACCTTGCAAGCTAGTTTGCCGTTTGGAAGCACTTATCTCATCAATAGTAACAACTTCGTCTCAAAATATCATTTCTCTATTTGATTCCCTATTTCTTCATTTTTCCCTAAATATTTAACATTTCCTGTTTTTTTTAGTGAGGTTAGACAAAACCGAAACAGGCTACTTTGCGGCCGTCTCTAGCAGTCCTCAATCACAATATTTGACAATTCAAATGAACTCCGAAACAAACATAGAAATTCTTGGCTTGAAGAGTTCATTCTAGAAATTAGTTTTTACATCGAATTCCTTCACAGCGACATCATATGACTATTTTACGATCAATGTCACCCCGTCTATTGTAGTTCCAGCTGGCAGCACAACCAGTGAAAGCATTCTCTATGTGGAGTTACAATATAGTTAGTATCCATACGATTCAGGTTTAATTGCAATGTACAATACTGATACAACGGCCTTTTACAATGGCTAGATAAGTGATTTCAAAAGCGCTTCTTCGTCGCTTAGCACAGCATTCAACATTGCTTAGCTAGGAAATACCGCATTATCTTAGAACTTTCGATTTTCTATAGTGAACTTTTCCAATCTCGCAGCTGGCAGTTCCGTCACATTAAAAATCCCAATGATACAAAATGGCGCCCTTAAGTATTAAGTCATGATTCGCATCAGGACTGTAGTGTACTTAGCAACAGCACCGACGACATAAATAACCTTAAACGAGGAATTATTCATCCGGAACAATCTGTTTGTAAGCAACGCAGGAACATGCAGTTATTACAGTTCCTCTGTGTTATACCCTTCGTCGTACGTGCAACTATCGGGCACTGCAAAAATTAGAATCTAAATGCAATCTGCAACGGTCTCTCCAGGCGATATTGTTGTCATCAGGCCTATGGCAACTACAGCGTATGACTACAATAACTGGAATGGCAAAACTGTAACTGGATTCTCCTTAGTTGAGCAGTTTTCAGCTTCGAACATCATCGTGATGTGGTCAAGCACAACAATCACCCCTTACATTGACTTCACAGTATCTGGATTTACAACATTCGATGAAGCTATTTAATTTAAATTCGCTTTTGCGTACACCTCATTCAATTAAATAGCATCGACGACGACATGCTCGCTAACTTCATTCATTGCAAGCTTTCCAAGCTACTCAGCCAGTGCCTACACAGGCGCAACAGCAACCTTATCAGATACGACATCTAACAACATCAACAGCAACAGCATCGTGACACTTGTTTTCAAGACACGCAAACTCATCGTTGGTTCATCGATAAAGATCACCTCCTCGAATATTTACTTCAGTAATCATTACGTCCACAAGATCTCAGCCAACGCAGCGGAACTTCTCCCCAACACGAACGACGGTGTGCAAATTGTCGTCACTAGTACCGACAGAACTCTATCCATCACGGGATATGCTTAGATTGCTGCAGGCACATAGCTGACGCTTGTCATAGGGTTTAGAGAAACTGCAGCTACTGCTACACCGTTTAATTACGCAGTAAAAAAGCATTAAAACATTTCTACCTTTTTTGTTAGAAAAGTCTGTGAAATTCACTCATAAATAAGATTATTTTTGAGGGGTTTTATGTTTGCTCTTTGATAATCGAGTGTTGATGTTTATTTTATTATTCTAGGCTTTCGGACCAAGTGGAAAGACAATCGAATAGTTTTAAGTAGGTACCTCAGTCGCTTATTACAGTTATAATGAGTTCTCCACATTCAGCACTGCCTTCAAAAGGGTTTAACTAATGTAACCAGGAAATTGGGGCCCGCTTCAATTCAACTTCCAGACACTCACTAACAGCGTCAATTATGCTGTCTCCACAAACCATCTCGAACTGACCGTGCCAACTGATTTCACAGTTGCTTCGGGTGGCACGCAAGCCATAGAATATGAGAAAACAACCGATGTTAATTGGGTAAATATTGCAAAAAAAAACAGAAATATAACATTTTTTATCATTTTTTTAATGATTTTCATTCATTTTTCCAAAACAGATCTACCCAGTAATATCTTCCTTCTTAACATCTCCTTCAACCATCTCCATAAAGCCACCTGCAACTATCTTCGATATGAGCAACAGTTTTGAATACTAAGCCGTCGCTTACTCATATCTCTCTGCATCTAACAATAATGGATTCTAATATCCCTCATCTATTGGCTATTATCCATTTTACTTTACTGAATACGAAACAGCTACAGCTGCGGAATACCAATATAACTACTTCAGAATGGATCCAGCAATCGACGATTATCTTCTGGAATTGCAATCCATTAGTACATAATCCGGTGATTGGACAGCGATACGATTCAAATGGACCGTTTAAGTGAACGCTGTAGCTGGCGATGAAATCTGGATTGAATTCCCAACGAATGGATATGGCTACAATGATGCTGGGACGTATCTCAACGGGTAGATTGTCTTCGAACCTGATCTAGGGAAAAC
>Ga0302272_1000643_pt1 | contig 15775 bp, 14 predicted proteins | sample III_Bog_N1_2_FD_198772 | JGI IMG/M metagenome (GOLD analysis project Ga0302272, IMG submission 198772) | Peat permafrost microbial communities from Stordalen Mire near Abisko, Sweden - III_Bog_N1_2 | ecosystem: Environmental > Terrestrial > Soil > Wetlands > Peat | place: Sweden: Abisko...
ATTTGCAGACTTTTATACTACAAATATACAGAATCCTGCAATAATACACAAGCCTTTTTATACCTATTTTATTGACAAGCAAATATATATAAACGTTTTAAGGAGCGACTAAATACTCATTTACAAAAAAATAAGAACACTTTTTCAGTATCAGGAACTGTATAGGTGATTATTCAGGAAGCGCTCAAAATGGAATCAAAATGCGTTTCTAGTGATTGAGAAAATTGGTATTGGAAAAAATTAAGAAGAATTTGAAGTAAAATATGCCTCGTTTCATTCAAGAGGAAGAAAATCATCGTTCTATTAGAGAAAATAATTGATTAATCTTTAAACTCATAGTTATGAAAAAGAAAGAAATAGTAATGGCAATAGCAGTTATGCTACTTGGACAGATTACTGTAGCTCAAACTAACATTCTGAATGAAACCGTGACGGATGTGGACGGGAATGTATATCACACTGTAACGATTGGCTCTCAAACATGGCTTGTTGAAAACCTTAAAACCACCAAATACAATGATGGTACACCGATTCCTAATGTTACCAGCGGATCGGCATGGAATGCATTGACAACCGGTGCCTGGTGTAATTATAAAAATTCAAAAGCCAATGACACTAAATACGGAAAGCTTTATAACTGGTATGCTGTAGGTACAGGCAAATTAGCCCCTGTGGGCTGGCATGTGTCCACTAATGCTGATTGGTCAACACTTAATAGTTATGTAACTTCACACTCAGGAAATTCCGGCTCAGTAGGCAAGGCATTGGCTGCAACAACCGATTGGAATGCTACAACAGATGCCGGTGCAATTGGTAATGATTTGAGGAAGAATAATAGCACCGGCTTTAGTGCTCTGCCGGGAGGAGGCCGTCTGATTGAAGGTTCATTCTATATGATTGGAGATTATGGTACCTGGTGGACTTCTACCGATATGATCAAAAATGCTTTTTCCAAAGATATGGGGAGCAGATCCGGTAAAATAATCGACAGTGAGTACGAAAAAACAAAAGGACTGGCTGTTCGGTGCGTAAAAGGTGAAAGCACAATAAAAAAAGAAATTGAATCAAAGCCAACCTTAATACCATTTGAACAAGATTTTGGAACTGTCAAATTGTATGGATATAAAGACCCTGTGACACAAAAAATAGTAATTACACCACAATATGAGAAAGTGTATAATTATATAGAAGAAATGTCAAGGATAAAAAAAGACAGGAAATATGGATTTATTAATAGTACCGGAGTTAAATTAGGAATGAACTATGATATGGCATTTAACTTTGGTGAAGGTTTAGCAGGAGTAAATATAGGTGGAAATTTTGGGAAAGAGGGTGAAGTAACAAAATCATCCGGCGGGTTATGGGGTTATATTAATAAAACCGGACAGGTGCAAATACCCATTCAATATCAATTGGCATTGCCATTTCATAATGGACTTGGATTAGTAATGAAGAATAATAAATTCGGCTATATAAATAAATCCAATCAAACAATCATACCTTTTATTTACGATGATGGTGCAAGTTTTTATGAAGGGTTTGCTGCTATGAGAATTGGAAATACTTTTGGTTATATTGATACTACAGGAAAAACAGTAATTCCATTTATATATGAAAAAGCAGCTGATTTTAAAAATGGAAAAGCCCAGGTAACATTAAAGGGCGAAATCTTCTTTATCAATAATAAAGGGGAAAGAGTTAATTAAGTATAGATACCAGTCGATCTTTGTTTTGATTAAATAAGTAAAGGTTGGTACAGATAGGTGGAATTTACAATTCCACCTATGATATCCGCACCAGCTATTTTTGCATAAATTGAAAGTATAAGTAAGAACCAAAATGAAAAATAATTATGAAGACAAAAACAAGCCTGTTAATAACCATCTTGTTATTTATTAGCACATTGTTAGCATACTCTCAATTAACCTACACTCAGTTAGCCTATCAGGATGATGTAAAAAGTCAGTATTTTACCTACAATCAAACCACCAAGGAGTATGAAATTAAATATGGTGGAAAAAATGGATCAGTCATAAAACACTCAAATCGGGGCGGACAATTTAAACCAATAGAAGGAATATCTGCCGCTTATATTGAGTTTGAAGATGATTGGGAAGGAGGTACTTTTAAAGAGTATGGGTTTTTGGATAGTAATAACAAGATTATTATTCCATTAAAGTACAAACGAGTCGAAAATTTTCGGAATGGAGTTACATTGGCAACCATTGATGGTAAAAACTTCGAGCTTATAGATAAAGCCGGAGAACAAGTGAAAGCATTTACTGCCGAAAATGCTTTTACGTTGGGTGCAAATTACATTGTAGTAAAGAAGGACAAGCAATTCAGCTTGATAGACAGGAGTGGAAAATTTGTATCAGTCTCTAAATATGAAGATATAAGTGCTCCTTCTTCCTTGAGCAATTTAGTACGCGTTAAATATCAAAATAAATACGGATTTATTGATGGCAGCTGGCAGGAAGTAATACCATTGATATATCAGAATGCCGAACATTTTAAAGATGGCTTTGCGGGTGTATCAACAGAATATGAGAAATGGGGATTTATTAATGAAACCGGTAAAGTCGTTGTACCTTGCCAATATCAAAATGTTGATTCATTTTATGAAGGATTGGCAACTGTACAACAAGATGAACTTTGGGGATATATTGATACCACCGGAAAAGTAGTGATTCCGATAAAATTTTTAGATGCCAGTTATTTTAATAACGGAAAGGCACCTGTACGATCAACGGATAATGTGAACTATATAATCAATAGAAATGGTGACCGGATAAATTAACAGGGTAAAAAATCAGCAAAACAATTATATTGGTATGAAAACAATCAATTTGACTTTTTTAATTTTGTGTGTAAGTATTTCATCTGTTTATTGTCAACATAAGAAACATGCTTCAACAGCACCTGCCTCTACCATTAAGAATGGAACTACAGAAATTCTTGTTCTAAAACCATTTGACGGAGGAGTTGGGATGTGGGGTTACAAAAACAGTAAAACCGGGAAAATTGTTATTGAGCCTGCCTATTACGAAGCGTTCCCCTTCTCTTTTGGATTGGGTTTGGTGAGTAATGAAAAATCAAAAATGGGCTTTATAAATAAAAATGGAAAACAGGTTATTCCATTGATTTATAATGGAGCTCTTCCATTTACTGAAGGATTGGCAGCTGTAAATAAAGGAAAGGGATTCGATGAAAATAATTCCTTTGTTACAGGTTATTGGGGCTTTATTGATATTAATGGAAATGAAGTTATTCCGTTTAGTTTTACAGAAGCCAAAGCATTTTCACAAGGATTGGCAGCTGTGGGAATTGACGAAATATGGGGTTTTATCGATAAATCGGGTAATGAAGTTATTCCAAAAGAATATATTGATGCATATTCGTTTAGCGAGGGATTGGCTTTGGTCCGCGAAGAAAATGGTAAATGGGGATTTATAGATAAATCTGGTGCAACGGTTATTCCGTTTAAATACGACTTTGGAGAGAGTTTTAGCAAGGGAAAAGCAAAGGTCGAAATTAATGGGAAAAGCTTCTATATCAACAAAAAAGGTGAACGGACAAATTAGTAAAACAATATATCCATATCTTCAATGTTCTTCACCTAAATCTTCTGCCTACACCGATTTAACTTACTCTATCTAAGCAAAAAGATGAATGTAGCGATTTACAGAATCAGCATCTGAAGGAAAAAAGAGAATTACAGGGTTCTACGTATATTAATAATCGCTCTGGCTTTGAGCATATGTAACAGGCTCACCGGCAACCTGTGCCAAAAGAGACTGATTCATTTCATCCAATTGATGATTCAATAGAGCTTGATCTTTGGGAGTTAAATGACTGCGATTTTGTTTTCGCATCTTCTCTTCGTGTTGAATAATCTGATAAAGCTCTTTTTTATAGCGTAGGGCTTGAATCCTCGAAATTTTCCCATTTGCTTGTGCAAAAGCAATTTGTTTGCTTTGTTCATGTATTCTGCTATCTATTTGATCAACACGTGGATAGTGTCTTGAATATGCTTTTTGATGAGCTAAACCTCTGGTAAACGAAGATAAGCTCATAGTGACGAGAAGTGCTAATGTTATTACAAATCGCATAGCTGTATTTTTTAATGAATCAATAAGACATTTATAATAAGACAAATGAAACGTCCAATGGTTTATTGGAAGCACCTAATTTTTAACATTATTAGGCAGTTATAGTATGATATTTATTACAACTTAATACTTTTGTCAATTCATTTACAATGCAGTAAATTACTTGTTTTTATAATATACAAGGGGCGATCTTTGACCTGCAAATACATTTTACCAAGATACAGACCGATAATACCTAATACGCTTAATTGAAGACCTGCAAAAAATACAATTGTCAGGATAACCGAGGCCCATCCATAGGCATAGTTAGGGGAATAGAAGTAAGAATAAATGGCATAGGGTAAATACAGCACAGCAAGCAAAGAGAAGGTAAAGCCCACATAAATAGTCATATATAAAGGCTTAATACTAAAAGAAGTAACTGCCTGAATAGCGAGCCCAAGCATTTTCTTAAGCGAATATTTGCTTGTACCCGAAAAACGACTGTTGGGGTCATACTCCACACAGCACTGCTTAAAACCCATCCATTTTACCAGACCCCGAATAAACGGTTCCTTCTCTCTGAAACGTATAAAGACATCGGCTACATGTCTGTCTATCAACCGGAAATCGGCAGTACCCGTTTCAATTTGAATATCAGAAAACCAATTAAAAAAAGTGTAAAAAAGAGTCGAAGTCATTCGTTTGAAGTAAGGAAGCACGGTTAATTCGGTTCTGCGGGTATATACAATATCATAACCTGCCTCCCACTTTTCAATCAAAGTCCTTATTAATTCGGGCGGATGTTGAAGATCACAATCCATAGAGATAATACAATCGCCGGTTGCCATATCGAGTCCTGCTTTCAAAGCGCATTGATGGCCAAAGTTACGCGATAGCTCCAAATAATACACATAGTTGTTTGATTTAGCAAGTGTTTCTATTCGTTGCAATGTATCGTCAGTACTGCCATCGTTTACAAATATCAGCTGCAAATCATAGCTATCGAAAGCAAAGCATGAATCTATTCTTTGCTTAATTACCTCAATATTTTCCAACTCATTAAATGCCGGAACTACTATCGATATTAATCTTTTTGACATACTCTTTTCTTTGGACAAGATAACCCGACCTATCACTCCCCGTCCCCACTCTTCGGTGGTAATATAAAAAAGCAACTACTCATCCGAAAATTTTCGAGACTAAAATCAAGCCAGTCTTTTTGTCACATGCAAATTTACTACTTATTATGCGCAAATAGCTTTTGGTTAATGTTATTTGTCTTAGACCTAAATTAACACTGGTACCGCAAAGAGCCAAAATCGGAGATAAAAAATACAAGTTCGTGTGCTAAAATAATGATACTAAGGAGTCCTCATTTATGGCGGATAACACTCTCGTGTAAAGTTTGTTAAATATAGCATATCACAATTACAATACGTCGGTTTACCCGCTATCTTTGATGTAAGGAAAGGTGCTTAGATTCTCAGCTACGAGCTTTATTGGTGCGTTTATTCGGGCTTCTTTTGTGCGTTAAGCTGACTATCGAAGTGCCTTTCTCTTTTAGTGCAAAAGGAGCTTAAAATTGCTCCCGTGTTTTATAGTTGTCTTAAGTTACACGCAAAAGCCTCACTTTCCGGTGAGGCTTTTGTTTTTTGCAAAACATTGGAATAGATTGCTACTTATTCCTCCTGATGCTGCGCGATAAATCCGGTTACCTTACAATAATAAGGTCTTTCAGGTTATTGGCATGTATTGCATCTATGTATTTCTGCAACGTAACAGTTATTTTGACACCATTATCCGGCTTTTCGCAATACCCGATAAACAAGGTTATAGCTTTCAACTGCAAATCCATACTATTCACAATATAATTATTCTCAATGGCACATTTTGCAAGCGCTGCATAATATCTTGCCGTCAGATTTGTATCCGCTTTAATTGACTTAAAGAGATTATGTTCAAAAGTAAAGTTATATTTCGGAGTAGCACTCATCCAGTCCAGTAAAAATTTCATTGCACTCAGACTCTGTATATTTTCAGTACAGGGATTTGCCAGCAAAAAGTTACAGCACTCTATCACTTTGGGTTGCGCCTGAGCACAACTTAGTGTATCGGTTAGTTGAATCTCACTCAGTTTCGAAAAATCCTGAGCCGATATACTTTGAACTGTTAATAGAACGAAACCTGCAATGAGGAGTTTAATTTTTTTCATGTCTTTCTTTTTTAGTGGATTATTGAGTGTAAATATTATTAGAGATGTGTCGAAGCAGGTGAAATTGTAGAGTTAGGTTGCAACCTGTTTATGCATTATCTACGTTTTCTTTTTTCACCCCACAAACATACAATTAATATTTTGATAATAGTGAAATTAGCAGGTGTAAAATTCAATATTTAAGAGAGAAAATCATACATTTGCATTTCGATATATTATCGTGTGCATTTGCATATCAGATAGACACCTCTATTACTACTAACTAACCAAAAATCAATCAAGCTGAATGAAAAAGCTATTACTATTGCTATGCGCTGGCTGTATTGCGCAAGTAGCATTATCACAAACAATTGTACTTGACAGTGCAGCCAATTACGAAGGTAAAACCGTAACCGTATGTGCGAAAGTACAAGGTGCAAAACTAATGGATGGTGAAAAGAAAACCGTATATCTCAATTTTGGAAAACCCTACCCTAATCATACGTTTACGGTAGTTATTTTTGGAAAAGATTTTGCAAATTTCAGTTATGCCCCGGCCGAATTTCTGAAAGATAAAACGGTCTGCATCACAGGAACTATCAAAATATATAAAGACAAACCTGAAATGATTATCACAAAAGAATCAGAAATTAAAATACAATAATGTGCATGTAAAGAAGTGATTAATCGCATCTTTAAATTACTGAAACCATTTATGAGTTACTCCAAGTTACCTCTTATTTGCTTATGCATAGTCACTCTAATTCTTTCATCGAATGGAGTTACTGAAGCACAATCTATTCAAAAAGATTTTCATCAATGGGCATCTACTCCTCCCATGGGATGGAACAGCTGGGATTGTTACGGTCCTACGGTGACAGAGGCTGAGGTAAAAACTAATGCCGACTATATGGCCACCCATCTTGTAGCCTACGGTTGGCAATATGTGGTAGTGGATATTCGTTGGTACGTGGAGAATGATAAGTCGCATGGATACAACGAGAAAGATCCCATTTATACCCTCGACAGCTACGGACGCTTTATGCCTGCTGTAAATCGGTTTCCATCGGCTGCCGGTAACAAGGGATTTAAGCCATTGGCCGATTATATTCATGCCAAAGGGTTGAAATTCGGTATTCACATCATGCGGGGAGTTCCGGTGGAGACTGTGAAACACAACCTGCCGATACTTCATTCCAACGCCACAGCAAAAGATATTTACTCAACCGAAGGCCAATGTAAATGGTTGCACGACATGTACACTGTGGCAGCCGACAAACCGGGAGCACAGGAATATTACAACTCGCTTTTCGCACTTTATGCCTCCTGGGGAGTTGATTTTGTAAAAGTGGACGACCTGTCGGCACCCCTTTATCAACAGGAAGAGGTGGAGATGATTCGTAAAGCCATTGACCGCTCCGGACGTAAGATGGTGCTAAGTACCTCACCCGGTGAAACGCCCATTGCAAGCGCATCACATGTAGCTTCTCATGCCAATATGTGGCGTACAATCGACGACTTTTGGGATATTTGGAAAGAGCTGAAAGCTCATTTCGATATATGTAATCGCTGGGCTCCTTATATCGGTAACGGCCATTATCCCGATGCCGATATGCTGCCTTTGGGGCGGCTTTCTATCCGTGGCGAACGTGGTGACGACCGTATGACTCATTTTACAAAAGATGAACAATACACCGTAGTGACACTGTGGTCGATATTCCGCTCACCGCTTATTTTTGGCGGTGATTTGCCCAGCTGCGATGCTTTCACTCTTTCGCTGCTTACCAACAAAGAAGTGTTAGCCGTAAATCAGCAAAGTAAGAACAACAAGCAACTATTCAATGATAATGACAGAATAGCATGGATAGCCGATGATCCAAAAACAGGCGATAAATACCTTGCTTTGTTTTATGCTGCCGACAAAACAGCTAAGGGTGAAGCTCCTGCCGATTCGGTTGAGGTAGCTGTAAAGCTTTCGCAAATCGGCTTTTCCGGCAAATGCCTTGTTCGCGACTTGTGGAATCACAAAAATACAGGTACCTTTTCGGGAGAGTTTGCACCTTATATCAGACGGCATGGGGCAGCACTCTATCGGATTTCGGAAAATAAAAAACAGAAATAATCATATGAAACGAGTCCCGACTTTCGGGACGAGTTCCATGTGTCCTTAGTGTAAAAAATAAAAACAAACACATGAAAATAGCCGTAATAGGATCAGGTGGCGTGGGCGGATACTTTGGTGCAAAACTGGCTAAATCCGAAAATGATGTTACCTTTTTAACACGTGGTCGCCATCTGGAAGCCATGCAACAACACGGACTTACAGTAAAAAGCATCAAGGGCGATTTCAAAGTGGATGACGTAAATGCAACCGACTCCATTACCGCCATAGGCAAAGTCGATTTGATTCTACTCGGTGTCAAAGCCTGGCAGGTGAAAGATATCGCCGGTGAGTTGTTGCCACTTATCAAAAATGATACCATGATATTGCCATTGCAAAACGGAGTAATAGCCGCCGAAGAGTTGCAAAGCGTACTCAATCCTTCACTTGTAGTAGGAGGTTCGTGCCGCATTATCTGCAAAATAGAAGCACCGGGAGTGATTAATCATTTCGGCATGGAACCGACCATTGTGTTAGGTGAACTTGATAAGAGCAATAGCATACGCACCGAACTTCTGAATAAAATGTTTATTCAGGCCGGTATCAACACTAAACTCTCGAATGATATTCAGGCCGATATCTGGCGAAAGTTTATTCATATTTGCGTAAGCGGATTGATGGCTGTGACACGTGCTACATACGGTCAACTGAGGGAGGTAAAAGAGACCCGCCAATTAATGTTAGGGCTGTTTACCGAAGTATATCAGCTCTCGCAAAAAGCCGGAATAGCCATTGAGTCGGACTTCGTGGATAAAACCATTGCTGTGATGGATGGCTTTTCGTATGATGCCACCACCTCACTTGCCCGCGACATTTGGGAAGGAAAACCTTCGGAACTCGAATATCAAAACGGAACTGTGGTTAGATTAGCCGATAAATACAAGCTTAATGTTCCAATTAACAAGTTTGTATATGATTGCCTCTTGCCTCAGGAAATAAAGGCAAGAAAATCACAACACTCGTAAAAAAATCCTCGTATGGAAATAAATATCAGCAGATTAACCTCTGAATTGAATCTTACGCAGGCTGTGGAAGTTCTCAATGTATCGCATGGAACGGTGGCTAAGCAATTCGGGTTTACCAAAGAAGATAATCCATCGAACAATGCCTTTGTGGATGCACCGACATTAAAATCCCAATTGGAGAAGGGCATTGAACTATACCTTATGACACTCGGCAATCAGCCCATCGGATGTATTGCTATTGAAGAATCGACCAAAGAGATTGATACCTTTTACATTGAAAAAGTCTCTGTGATTCCCTCTTTTCGCAATCAGGGATTCGGAGTAAAGTTGATGGATTTTGCCACTTCACTTATCAAAGAAAGAGGCTGCAAGCGAATATCCATCTCACTTATTGATTCGCACAGTAAATTAAAACAATGGTATACCCGACAAGGATTTGCGGAAACAGGTACAAAAGATTTCCCTCATCTGCCGTTTCGGGTATGCTTTATGAGTAAAGAGACGAAGTAAATATATACATGATGACTGCGCAAAAAACAATTTATCAGGTAGATGCATTTACAGATACTCCCTTCAAAGGTAATCCTGCCGGAGTAATGATAGTGGAGAGCGACACCACAAGGGAATGGATGCAACAAATGGCATTTGAAATGAATTTGTCGGAAACGGCTTTCATTCTTTCAAAAGAAAATGAATTTCTGATTCACTATTTTACCCCGCTCAAAGAGGTTGATTTGTGTGGACATGCTACGCTGGCAAGTGCGCATATACTCTATGAAAAAGGCATGGTAAGTCCGCAACAAACTATCCATTTCAAGGCAAAAGGTGGTGATTTGACCATTGTCAAAAAAGAGAATTGGATTATAATGAACTTTCCAACATATCCTTACGCTGCAACGCCCGTACATCCTGAGTTTACAGAAACCATTGGTTTTGAACCCATAGCAACTTACAAAAGTAGTTACGACTGGTTGATAGCCCATGCGCGCACAGAAGAAGAGGTGCAAAATGCCGCACCCGGTTTTGGATCAATGGTGGCAAAAGGCTTGGGTCATCTGATGATTACAGCAGCTTGTCAGTCGGGCGAAGCTGATTTTGTAGTACGTTGCTTTGCACCCATGGCGGGTATCAACGAAGACCCGGTAACAGGCTCAGCACATTGTGCATTGACTCCATTTTGGGCAGAAAGACTTGGAAAAACAGAGATGGATTCCATTCAATTGTCGAAACGAACAGGAAAACTGCATGTGAAATTAATCAATGACAGGGTGGAGATAAGCGGGAAAGCTATCACTATGTTTGAGGCAGTAATAAAAGTATAAAGTAATCGCCGTTTTTTCAAATTACCTTATTTTATCTTTGATTTCCGCAAAAATATAGGCAACTTTGTACGGTTATTAAGACAAAAGCATAGGAACCCGTTATTCGGTTCCTCAATTTACACGTTTACAACATAAATGATACAGACAAAAGATGTAGGGCTGGTGCTCGAAGGTGGTGGATTTCGCGGAATGTTCACCGCCGGAATATTGGATTCGTTTTTACAGCAACAACTCTATTTTGATTACGTCATTGGCGTTTCGGCAGGAGGTGCTTATGGCGTTTCGTATGTTTCACGACAGATAGGTCGCAATCTGGGAGTCAATGAATATGTCAACAATCCATATTATTGCAGTTGGTTTTACTTGCTCACCACCGGCGACTATTTCAATCTCGACTTTGTGTATCGCGAACTGCCCGACAAGCTTGTGCCATTTGATTATGAGAGTTTTACGAAGAGCGGCACTGTAATGAAAGTGGCTTTGACCGATTGCCATAGTGGAGAAGCAGCGTATAAATTAGTGGAAGGCAACTCAAAAAAGCGTTTTGCCAATTTGATTGCCGCCACCTCATCATTACCATTTTTAGCAAGACCAAAACTAATTGACGACCATTTGTATATGGATGGCGGAATAGCCGATTCTATACCTGTGGAGCAGGCATTGCGAGATGGCAACAAACGATTGGTGGTAGTTCTTACCCGCGACCTGGGTTACCGTAAAACACAAGTAAAAGCAGGTGCAAGATTATTGCTTCGAAGCTATTATCGACGCTATCCGCAGCTACTGAAAGCGATGCTTGCAAGAGCCGAGCAGTACAATAAAACACTCAATTTGGTGGAAGAATTGGAAAAATCGGGTCAAATTTTTGTCATTCGCCCTTCTGCCCCGCTCCCTGTGGCACGCATGGAAAACAAACCTGCGCCATTGGCTAAGGTATATCATCTGGCAATGACACAAATAGAGAGCGAAATGGCGAGATTGCAGGAGTGGCTGAAAAACAACAACTAATACATTGATATTTATATTTTTACGTATGAAATATTTTCCTCATTCAGTAATCCTTGTTTTTATTTTAGCATCGTTGTGTAGCTCAATGTCAGCTCAATCCGTCGATCCACTGGTTGCACATATCGACTCAACCGTCACGGCAGGAAATGATTTTTTCCGTTTTGCCAATGGCAAATGGTTCAAAGAAAACCCGATTCCACCCAGCGAACAATCGAACGGTATTTTCCAAATGATTGAAGATACTGTCAATGCCCAAATTCACGATGTATGCGTATCGTCGGCGGCAATTAAAAATGCGCCCAAAGGCAGTGCCCGTCAAAAGATTGGGGACCTGTTCTTTACAGGCATGGACAGTATCTCACTTAATAAAAATGGCATTGATCCATTGAAAGAAGATTTGGTGCGCATCGATAAAATAACCACACGTAAAGAACTTTTCAACACCATTGCCTATCTTCAACGCATCGGAGTGAGCTCTATGTATGGGTTTTACGTGGCGCAAGACGATAAAATAAGCAGTAAACATGCAGTGGCCATCACACAAGGCGGTTTGAGCCTTCCCGACCGCGAATACTATTTTGCCACCGACAAACGTGCCGTGCAGGTTCGCGAAGCCTTCGTCGATTTTGCCCAAAAGTTGTTCGCCATTATGGGATACACTTCTGAACAAGCGCAGGCTGAGGTAAAACAGGTGATGAAACTCGAAACCGAAATGGCGCAAGTATCTCGCAAACGCGAAGATACCCGCGATCCGATATTGAACTATAACAAAATGGATTTCAAATCGTTGGTGACTGCCAATCCTAATCTCGAATGGCCGGTACTAATTAAGAATGTAGGTTTACCTACCGTCGATTCGGTGATTGTAGGTCAACCGGAATTTCTGAAAGCCCTCGATGGTTTTGTGAGGAGTTATCCGCTATCGGTTTGGAAAGCCTACCTTAAACTCCATTTAATAAGTAGTTATGCATCTGCTCTGGATGATAAAACGTTTAACGTGGCTTTTGAATATTCATCGAAAGTGCGTGGTGTAAAAGAACCGCGTCCACGTTGGAAACGAGTAACTGACGAAACCGATAGTTCGTTGGGCGACTTGGTGGGTCAGGTCTATGTAAAAGATTATCTTCCGAAAGGAACCAAAGAAAAATTGCTTGAAATAGGCACCGAGATTAAAAAAGTGTACGCCGAGCGTATCAAAAATCTCGACTGGATGACACCTGCCACCAAAGAGAAAGCGCTGCACAAACTCGATGTAATGATAATGAAGGTCGGTTATCCCGACAAATGGAAGGATATGAGCCACTTAGAGATTGACCGTAGCTCGTATGCGGCCAACATCAAGCGGGTATCGCAATGGCATTTCAACTACATGATTGCCAAATATGGTAAACCCGTTGACCGCACCGAATGGGATATGCAACCTCAAACCTACAATGCATATTACAACCCGTCGAACAATGAGATAGTGGTGCCGGGATGCAATATTTTAGTGCCCGGATACGAACATAAAATGGCCGATGATGCTATTCTTTACTCCATTATCGGTGGTTCCACCTTCGGTCACGAAATGACACATGGATTTGATGATCAGGGAGCTAAATATGATGCCAACGGCAATCTTTCCAACTGGTGGACACCCGAAGACAGCACCAAATTCTTTACCAAAACAAAAATGATTGTAAAGCAATTCAATAACTACATTGCAGTGGATAGTCTGCATGTAAACGGTGAAATGACGCAGGGCGAAAACATTGCCGACCTCGGCGGTGTTGCAATGGGTTACGAAGCATTCAAACACACAAAGCAATACAAAGATAATCAGGCGATTTCGGGATTATCGCCCGACCAACGCTTTTTCCTTGGATATGCCATGGCCTGGATGGTCAACATTCGTCCCGAAGCATTGGCCAACCAGATTCGCAGCGATGTGCACTCTCCGGCACGCTTCCGCATCAACGGACCGCTCTCCGATATGGATGCTTTCTATCGTACATTTAATGTCAAAAAAGGCGATGCAATGTGGCTACCCGAAGAGTTACGGGTGAAAATATGGTAAGTACCGTGGATAACTATCAAAAATATGCCTAATGACGAGACTTATTTTCAACATATTGGTAGTAATTTTGATTTTTGGTTGTTCGAATAAGACTTCAAGAGTTTCTTTGAATAAAAATAAACCACAAACTTCAACAGATGCTTTTGGGGATAGATGGTGCATTACAGGCGATTTTAATGGAGATGGACAACAAGAAACATTACAGGAATCATTTGTCAGTTCCATAGATGGAAAAGAAATCAATAAAAAGTATAATGCCGATTATGATAGTATGGTTTCATTGACTATAAAGCAAAAACCTATTTGCAGACTCCTTTCAAACAAAATAAAACCATTGACAATCAATAAAAACAATTGGCAAATATTTGGTTTAGCATATTTGAAAAATGAGGGTGACTTGGATGGCAATGGAACAGATGAGGTAGGTTTAATTATTGATTGGGCTGATTGGTCAAATGTAAATTATTATCATGTTTTTACTTAGCAAAACAACGAATGGAAAGATCTATTAGACTTTGAAATAAGGGATTTTGATATTGAAGGATTAAAGACAGGTAAAATTTCAAATGGATTTTTATATAAAAACATGAATGGAGAATTGATTGCTAAAACATGGAAAATGGGCGAACAAATAGAGCAAAAAGTGAGGCTGAGAAAATAAAATCTATTTATCATTCAACGAATACACATTACTACATTTCTGTCCAATGAATTCCGAGAATACCACCATTAAGCTTCCCATTGTGGGAATGCAAAGCGAACATTGTGCGTTGATTATCAACAAAGCATTGGCCGGAGTAAAAGGTGTGATCCAGCACGCCGTGGAGCTGAACAACCGCCGTGCCATCATTCATACCGATGGTTCGGATACCGTGCTTTCGCAGGTTATCAAGGCCATTCAAAATCTTGGATATGAAGTTCCTACGGTCAAAAAAAGCTTTCCGGTGCTCAATATGTCGTGTGCCTCGTGCGCAAGCAGTTCACAAACGGTGCTTACACGTCAACCGGGAGTAGTTTCAGCTGCGGTAAATTATGCCAGCGGAATGGCTCAGCTTGAGTTTATCCCTACCCTTACCGATGCCCTGCATCTGAAAACGGCCTTGCAAAGTGTGGGCTACGATTTAATGATTGATGAGAGCGAAGATGCCGCACACACTCTCGACGATTTACAACGTATACGTTTTGAATCTTTGCGCAAACGTACCATTTGGGCAAGTGCCATTTCATTGCCATTGGTTGTTATCGGCATGTTTTTCATGGAAATACCTTTTGCCAATTACCTGATGTGTATTTTGGCTACGCCTGTTGTCTTTATTTTTGGCAAACAGTTCTTTATCGGAGCCTACAAACAGGCAAAACATCGTTCGGCTAATATGGATACGCTGGTGGCTCTCAGTACCGGCACGGCTTATCTTTTCAGCATATTTAATACTCTATTTGCTTATTTTTGGCAAAATCAGGGATTGGAGGCACATGTCTATTTTGAGGCATCGGCGGTAGTCATTACCTTTATTTTAATAGGTAAATTGGTTGAAGCCAAAGCAAAGAGCAATACCTCATCTGCCATCAAGCAGTTGATGGGACTGCAACCGAAAACGGTGACTGTGATGCAAGATGAACAAACGGTGGAAATAACTGTATCTAAAGTGTTACCTGGAATGGTCTTACTGGTTAAGCCCGGCGAAAAAATTGCAGTGGATGGCGTGGTGGTTGACGGAGCGTCGTTTGTGGACGAAAGTATGATTAGTGGTGAACCGGTTGCAATTGAAAAACATGTGGGTGCTGAAGTTTTTGCAGGAACCATCAACCAAAAAGGAAGCTTCCGCTTCGAAGCCCAAAAAGTAGGTGGCGACACAGTGTTGTCGCACATCATTCAGTTGGTACAGGATGCGCAGGGCAGCAAAGCACCGGTGCAAAAATTAGTCGATAAAATTGCCGGAGTGTTTGTTCCGATAGTGATGGGGATTGCGTTGCTCAG
>Ga0302272_1000645_pt1 | contig 15720 bp, 21 predicted proteins | sample III_Bog_N1_2_FD_198772 | JGI IMG/M metagenome (GOLD analysis project Ga0302272, IMG submission 198772) | Peat permafrost microbial communities from Stordalen Mire near Abisko, Sweden - III_Bog_N1_2 | ecosystem: Environmental > Terrestrial > Soil > Wetlands > Peat | place: Sweden: Abisko...
TTGCAGTGCCGTTATAATCATTTCTCGGTCGGAGGGTAAAAAGATTATACCAAATATTCCGCGAACGGGTTGACACCTTCCACGAAGGGTAAATCAACCTTGATCCCGAGACGGTTCTTTGAAACGTGCGCCGGGTGCGGGTAACAAGTGATTATACGGTCACCTGATGTGCTTGCCCGTTTGCCGTCTTTGTCGGTTCCCGTTACGAAGGTCTTGAGCTTTAGGAAGGCTACCACGTCCACGTCGTCCACATAGTGGGAAACGCTTTTCTTATGCATCCTGATTGTGTACCGCGAGAACTGGGGCTGGTCAGGAAGATCCAAAGATTCAACCTCGACATGGGCGAGAAAAAGGACGTTCATGCCCTTTTCGTCTGCCAGGCGCTGCGCGATTTTTCGAAGCTCGAAATGGTAGTTTGCGACGGCAGAATATCCCGCGCCGTACCCTCCGAGAGCGGTATTGATTGACGCGCCTTTCCCGCCGGCTTTCCGGTCCGCTTCCATGATTTCGGCCTCGGCAAAGGTGTTGAACTTGGTCACGGTGTCGAAGGCCACCGTCTTGAAAGGGTGCTCTTCCGTCAAGAGCGCCATTGCTGCTTCCATAACGTCGTTCGTGCTTTTCGCGACGGGGAACATGGCGACATCCCCGCGTGATTCGATCGATTTCGAGCCGTCCTCGGCGCGAACCATTACCAGTCCGGGGAAGTATGAGGCGAGTGTCGTTTTACCGATACCGCCCTCCCCGCAAATGGTCATTATTAACGGACGCCGTTCCGGGGCGGTCAGAGAGCTGAGTGATATCATATTACCTCGATTGTCTGTAGAACTTCCGAACCGAAAGCGTAATTGATTTTTACGTTCGGGACGGGTTTATAATTAATCGGGTGAAATCGAAGAATATTAAAACACGCCTCGCACAAGCCCGAATTCTCATTTACTAAAAAAGTACCGCCCTGCCCCGCATCCATAGGAAACGCACTCGAGTAAGGCTTAATAACAGAAAAGCATCGGGCGCAAATTTCTTTTGCCTCGACTTTTTCCGCGTCGCCTTCCTGAATGTCTTTCCAATTTATGGGGGCTTCATAGGGAATTAATGGGCTTACGGCGATTTTGTCGTACATAGCCTCATTCGCTGTTCTATACATTTCTGTATCTCCTTTTCTACTCTCAAACTAAAATCAGTATAGCGCCGGTATTTTTTTATGTCAAGCGTTATTTTTATTTTTATTTATGTCTATTGACTTATTTAATAAACGCGGGTAATCTGTTCTATATGGAGGCATTAATGATTTCCAATGATGAAATAAAAAAGAAACTCGAAGACCGCAACGTCAAGGTTGTCGCGGCCAGAATCGGTGTTTCGCGGCAAACGCTTTATAATTGGATGGCAGGAAAGAGCGAGCTTTCTTTGCCAGTATTCAGAGATTTGGTCGCGTATTTATTCCCGGAAGAAACTAACGCAAAATAAGAGGCTATCATGACGAATCTTCAAGCAGCCCTTGAGTATGCAACGAGGGGTTGGTCAGTTATTCCGCTTCATACCGCACGCCCGAATCATACGTGTACGTGTGGACATGATGATTGCAAGAGTATTGGAAAGCATCCTCGCACTAAAGCCGGACTAAAAGACGCTTCAAATGATCCTGAAAAAATAGCCTCTTGGTGGGGGATGTGGCCCGCGGCTAATATTGGTGTCTGCACTGGTCCGGAATCCGGTATTATCGTCATGGATATTGACGACGAGGAACTTGCAAAAGAAGCGATCGGCGAAAAGGAAATTCCTGAAACGCTCATGCAGGAAACAGGCTCGGGCGGGAAACACCTTGTTTTCGCATATCCTGGAAAACCGGTAAAATCGGGAACGAAGATTATCCCCGGAGTTGATTCACGGGCTGACGGTGGGTATATAGTCGTCCCGCCGTCGAATCATAAATCTGGCCGTAACTATGAATGGTTAAACGCTTTTGATCCAGCTCCTGCCCCTTCTTGGTGGGTAGACCTTATCGATAAGGCAACGGCTCCGATACACACGGCGAGAACGGATAATCCGGATGGCTCTGCAATTTTTGAAGGTTCCCGAAACGCGTCGCTCACGTCAGTCGCCGGGTCCTTGCGCAAGTTAGGTCTTGGGTACGATGAAATACTCGCAGCGCTATTGAACCGCAACGCTAACGCCTGCCGCCCTCCGCTCGATGAAAAAGAGGTAGAAATTATAGCCCGGTCAGTCTCGGGATATGCGATAAAGACCCCGGAAGAAGAAGAGCTTGAAAATACCGGGGCGCTTATAGCTGCCCGCTTGTGGGACGGAGAACAGAAAAAGAAAGCCGAAACTATTATAGCTTCGAAAGTAACAAAGGCCGGACCCATGCCGGATGGTATTATACCTTCCGATGGCGTTTTGAAAGACATTTATGAATATGTTATGTCGATTTCCAGGAAAGAACAGCCTCTTGCCGCCTTGGGCGCGGCTATATCTGTCGTTTCAACGCTCATGAACCGCAAGTATTCGAGTTATACCAATCTTCGAGCGAACGTGTTTATCGCAACGCTCATCCCTTCCGGACAGGGGAAAGATGTCGTAATTGGCGTTATTCCCGATCTTTTGATACGAGCAGGAGCGGAAAAGTTTGTGGGAGGTGAACCGGTTTCCGGTACGGCTATTATATCGGCGCTTTCTGAAACTCCTGTCAGGTGTTACGCACTCGACGAATACGGGCGATATTTGGCCGGGGTGAACAATAAAAACGCCAATACTAATAAAATAGAGATTGGCGACGTTCTAACAAAAATATGGTCCTGTTCCAATAAACCGTACACAGGGAAGGAACGCGCGGACCGGAAAACGAACAAACAATTGATTATCCGCTCCCCGTATGTTGTCGTCAACGGGGTAACTGTTCCGGATCGGTTCTGGTCGGCTATTACATCAATGGACGCTTCTGATGGTTTTCTTGGCCGATATATAGTATTTAACTCGCCTGATTATGCGAAAACTCTTTTTCCGGAACATGGTACACCGCCTCAAGGGCTGATAAATAAACTCAAGGATCTATACGAATTCTTTCCTCAAGGCGGTAATTTGGCTTCCGTGTATTCCCCTGAGATAGAAATTGATCCGGTTGTCATAATTCCGAGTCCGGACGCACGGACAATGTGGGAAGAATTATCGGAAAAGTATTCCGTTATCGCTTTTGAAAAGAAACAATTTTCCAGTATTTACAATCGAGTAGCGGAAAACGCTATGAAGTTGGCTATGATTTACTCCGCTTCGAGAGACTTCAAAAAGCCCTCAATGACTCTTGAGGCGATGAGCTGGGGGGCTTCTTTAGCTATCTGGTCCGCAGAGACGGTCGTTGAGCAGATACAGCGGTGCGTGGCTGATGACGAATCTGAGAAACTTTCCAAACAAATTATAGCCATAATTGAGGATGCTGGACCGGAAGGAATTTCCCCTTCTATCTTGGTACGCAAGAAAGGACTTGGGAAAAGTCGTTTTGTTTGGACCGGAATATTGGATCAGATAAAAGATTCCGGGGCTATTTTCTTGAGAACAAGAAAGCTTGAGGGGGCGGGTAAGCCGTCGATAAGGTGGGTTTCAGCGCAATTTTTTGATGAAAAGGAGGAATAATATTTTGCAAAAACTCACTGCAAAATATTATCAAAATATTGCAATATATTATTTTTTACGATTTGGGAACGTTTTTTAACGTTTTTTACGGGATATTTTGTAATAAAATGTAATATTTTGCGTTATGTTTTGCAAAATATTATTGAGGGTTAAATCCTTACGGTGTATGGATTTAATATATATATAAATAATATATTGTTATTTTGTATTATATATACTTATATATTTCTACACATATATAGGGGTCTGCAAAATACAAAATATTAAAAATCGAACAAGAGTATCTTTTTTCATACACTTTATTTTTATACCAAAAAGGGGTACACTATTTATATGCAACAGATTTGTATTAAAGCTGGAACGTGTCATCATGCTCCCGCCTGCCAACATGGCAAACCTCATGAGCCAACCGTAAACTGCGAAGCGACTCTCTGCGGATTCGGGGGAGAGGTGAAGTGTGTGAGTGTCCCTGAGGTGAAGAAATGAGAACACACGGCTATCAACCGAAAGCAACGGCAAAAGGAAAGATCGTACCTCCAACCGGAGGATCGGGAACCGTCAAGGAAAAACCCGTAAAGAAGTCAATAAAAAGAGATTATGCCGAATCACGGATACAAGCAGAAGCGGTCTCTGCCCTGTCTCTTTTGGGGGTATATGTTTTAATGATACCTAACGGAGAGATTGCGGGTATGACCGCAAGGAAATACCGACGATTGGTTGCCCTTGGCTTTCGTTCTGGGGCTCCTGATACTATTTTGCTCGAGAGGAATACAGCTCGATTCTTTGGCCTTGAATTCAAACAACCTGGGGGCAGACAGTCGGTTTCTCAAAAATCGTTTCAATTTGTCTGTATTGCCAATAATTGGCCATATGAAGTTGTCGACTCGGTAGACAAGGCAATCGCTCAAGCGAAGGACTGGGGGCTGATCCATGCCTAACTACACCGCCGAAACTATAATCAGAAAAACTCACGATCTGGACGCAATAAGGGCAAAGTACGCCTCCCCCAAAAATATAGACAAAGCCGTCAATTCCCTTGCCGGGAAGATGGCTGATGAATTAATCGCTCAAACTCCGAAAAAAAAGGAATCGTCATGGACAGATATTCGGGAGGGATCATGCCGGTAGCTAAAACAAAAAAGAAGCTTGGCGCCCCTTCAAAATATTTGCCTTCCATGTGCAAAATAGCCGAAGAGGCAGCCGGACAAGGGCTTATTAATCCGGAAATTGCTGCAAAACTTGGGATAACAAGGGAAACCCTTAACGTTTGGATGCACGAGAAGCCAGATTTTTCTGACGCCGTAAAGCGTGGCAAGGAAATTGCCGACGCTCGAGTCGAACGTTCTTTGTATGAATTGGCTATGGGTTACGAGTATGATGCTGAACGCCCGATGACTGTCGGAACCGGAAAAGGTTTTTCCGAAATAGAAATAGCGAAGTTCCGGGAAAAGCTACCTCCGAATGCAACGGCCATTATTTTCTGGCTGAAGAATCGAAAGCCCAAAGAATGGCGTGATAAGCAAGAAATCGGACTGACCGACTCAGAAGGCAATGACCGGAATTTCACGCTGGATTTTGTCACGTCCTCAAAGAAAAAGAAGTAAATGCCCCACATCCAGATAAACGACGTATACAAGCAACTTTTTGCCGACGGACGGCTCCGCCAAGATGTCCGGTATTTTATCGTGTATGGAGGACGCAGAAGCGGCAAGAGTCACGATGTCGGACAGATACTTGATATTACCGCGGCCTCAGAGCCGGGACATTTTATCCCGCTTATTCGTAAGGTGGGGGCAACGGTCAAGGATTCTATTTATTCGCAACATACGGGCTTTTTTAACCGTAACAACATCAGGGTTGACCAAAACAAAACTGACAAGGAAATAGGGCTTCCTAATGGGTCAAGGTTCCGGGGCTTTGGCCTTGATGATGAAATGAAGATACGCTCCCTGGTTGGGGCGACCAAGATAGAGATAGACGAAGCGAACGAACTGTCAGAAAATGAGTTCGATTCCCTGGATGCCGGATTGTCTCCGGGAAACTATAACGGACAGATTTTTTTGCTTTTCAATCCGATAGCGCAAATTCCCGGCTCGATGCACTGGCTTCAGCGCCGTTTTCTTCAAGTTCCGCACGAACTGAGCAAGGCGGTTATATTCGACACGCCTACCGGCAAAGCCCTTGTTCTCCGCACATGGTACAAAGACAATGCCTTTTGCCCTGAGGCGTCACGCAAGGTGCTTGAGGGCTACAAAGAGACGAACCCGGAAAAGTACAAGCTATGGGCGCTGGGTGAGTTTACCAAGATGGAAGGGTGCGTCTTTACCAAGTGGGATATTGTTAGCAAGGTTCCTGATGAAATGATTCATACCGATATTGGCGTCGGGCTTGACTTTGGGTTTTCTAACGATCCTTCGGCAGCGGGTCGCGTTTGGGTGCGCGAGGCTACACGGGAAATATGGTTTAAGGAACTGGTATACAAAACAGACCTTTTCAACGATGTTTTATACTCAGAATTAAAAAACGCCGGGGTGACAGAATATGAAGAGGTAACGGCTGACTGTGCGCGGCCTGACATTATTGGCGATTTGTACCGTTTGGGGCTCATGGGTATCAAGGGCGTACAGAAAAAGGCAAACTACAAAGAGGACGTAGCAACGCGCTTGCAGGGGTACACGATTCATGTAATCGAAGGCTCGACCAATATGGTGCGCGAAATCTCTACATACGCATGGGCGCGAGATAAGAACGGCAATCAAATGCCGAAGCTTCAGGATGGCGACGACCATCTTTTAGACTGTCTTATCATGAAAATGCACGAACACACGGGACAAGTTAATATTTTAGACGTTGACTGGTCATAATCCTTTTTAGGGGGTATTATAATTCCATGACGCAAAAAAAACACACACGTGCAGCGCTTTTAAACTCCGGGTCGGAACTCGTCGGCCTTTTGGCGGCCTCTTCCGTTACAGGGGGAAGTTCGCTGTCAGGGTACGGGACAACCGCATTCTCCAATAATTATTCACTCATAACGCTCAATCGCATAGTTTTGACCTACCTGTATTCTGGCAACGGACTGTTTCAGACAGCCGTACAGTTACCCATACAGGACGCTTTGGCGCGAAGAATAGTTATAGAATCGGCGCAAATGTCTCCTGAAGACGTTGACCAGATCCTTGACTGGCTCGAAGACCATGACTCTTGGCAACATCTTGAAGACGCTAAATCTTGGGAGCGCGTGTATGGTGGTGGTGGATTGGCTATCAATACTGATCAAGACCCGGAAAAACCCCTTAATTTGCGCCGCATGAAAGGTGCGCCGATTGAGTTTTATGATTTCGACCGATGGCAAGTTTCTGCCAAGTCATCCAACTTTGACGAATTCCTCGGCTATGACGATATGACAAAGGCTGATCTTTTGTATTATCAGGGACAGCCGATACATACCTCGCGTATCATTTTTATGACCGGCAAGCGTGCGCCGTCGTATATTCGACGTCAGTTGCGCGGCTGGGGTATGAGCGAGGGCGAGAGGATGCTTCGGGACCTTAACAACTATCTTAAGACTCAGGATGTCCTTTACGAAATCCTCGACGAATCCAAGATCGATATTTACAAGATAAAAGGCCTTGCAAACAAGCTTTTAACCGCGGGAGGCACAAACGCCATTGCCGCGCGTATCAAAGCAGCCAATGAGGTGAAGAGCTATATCAACGCCCTTGTTTTGGATGCTGAGGAAGAATACGAACAGAAAACATTGACCTTTGCGGGACTCGCTGACGTTATGCGCGAGAATCGTATCGGCATTGCCTCTGCTTTGCGTATCCCTATGACAAAGCTCTTTGGGACTTCCGCTTCCGGGCTCAATGCTACCGGAGAGGGTGACGCTGATAATTACAACGAAATGGTACAGTCAGAAATACAAGCCAAAATGCGCCCGCAAATAAAACAAATGATCGAGCTTGCTTGCGCGAACCTTTGGGGCTATGTTCCTGAATTCCGTTTCAAATTCCCTCCGCTTAAGGCTCTGCCCGCACTGGAAGCTGAACAGATAAAAGCGTCGGAAATAAACCGGATTTGTATGCTTTATGATCGCGGGCTTATTACTGACGGTCAGGCGATAGGCGACGAACTGGCAAAAGGTGAAACTATATCCGCTGATTTGGCGGCTAAGTTTCAGGCTCGCCCGCTTCCTCCGGGGGGCGCTCAGTCGGTTGACCCGGTGAAGGAAAACAAAGGTATTGAGGTTTTTAAGGCTGCGCGTGACGCGGTGAAGAATGCTCTTAATGGCAGAAAAGATGCTCCGCGTTAAACCATCGTATTTTTCCGAAACTGACGAACACCTCCGCAAAGTTTTTTATGACGCGTACTTTGCTCCTTTGTTGGATTTAATACCGAAACAGTTAAACAATGCGTCCCCTTCGCCTTTGGTTGCGGCAATCAATAAGGGTAAGATCAAATATGCTCAGGGTGTTTTTTCCGGAACGTATAACGTCGCTATTTCGCGCGAGCTTTCCCGGTTCGCTACGTTCGACAAGCGGTCAGGCACATGGCGCGTTATATTTCACGCGCCGGCTGACGTATTGGTCGCGGCTCTTAAGGCCGAGGGACACCGAAAGTCTCTTGTTGACAAGATTAATAAGCAGATTGACGCGATGTCCGCGAAGGTTGATGAAACCATAAAAACACTATCTTTTTCAATGGATTTACCACTTTTCGCTATGGATCAGGATATCGCGGAAACGTTTCCCATCGGAACCCGTCCTACTCTTGACCGCCGTACCGCTGAGAAATTGCGCCGGGATTATAACGATTCCCAAAAACTGAACGTAAAAAACTGGAACCCGGAACAAATAACCCGACTCCGTGATATGGTTGAAAGGTATCAAACGTCCGAGAGTGACGAATCCTTAACTGATATGATCATGAGCGAATGGGGCGTATCCGCGAATAAGGCCGAGTTTCTCGCCCGTCAGGAAACTTCCCTATTTTTTAGTAAATTCTCGATGAATCGCGCAAGTTCGGCAGGAGTTAGGCGATATCGCTGGTCAACGTCGCATGATATCCGAGTTCGCCCGGAACATAAAGAACTGCAAGGCACAATCCATTCGGTAGACGATCCCCCGATAGTTGACGCTAAAACAGGGCGTCGCGGTCATCCTGGGGAAGATTATGGGTGTAGGTGTAGTCCTGTTTGGGTATTGGAGTAGTTATTCTCCGTAATATTCAAACAAAACCGCGTTACAATAACAATGAACAGCGCCTTTAGTCATTCCGGTATCATGGTCATGATGTAAATGAACAGGCCACTTAAAAAAGCTTTCAGGGAAACGCCTTACTGTTATTTTTTTTGATTTTATATCTGTCCTTGGGTCTCCGTTTAAAGGTTCACCGCAAAAAGAGCAAAGTCCTTTTTGTCTGCGAATATATTCTTCTCTTACCTCACGGCGCATAGGAATTGAAAGTTCTTCGTAATTTACTGGTAAGTTCATAAATATTTTATCCGTCCTTTATTTTAATTTTATACCATATATTAATATATTGCAAGCCTTTTTGAGCGTTATTGACAATTCAAGAAAAACAAGTGAAACTACTTTAATGGCTAATCCCAAGAGTTATAAGGTCCGGTTTATCGAACCCGGCATTATGTCATATCAAGATCAAGATCAGGGCGTTGTCCTTGTCTCGAAAGAGGCTTTGGATAATATGGGTCCGTCTTTTCGTAATTGCCCGGTTATTTTCGTTCCTGAACACCACAATGATCAGGACAAAGAAACCGCGTTTAACTTTGAAGACATAGGATCAAACCCGGCGGCTGGTATTGTGACGACTATTCCTGCATGGGGAGATGATGGCTGGCAGTGGGTCGAAATGTCCGTATGGGACGAAGACGCACAGAACGCAATTGAAAAAGGTTTTTCCGTATCGTGCGCATATGAACCCGATGAAGATCATACCGGGGGAATTTGGCATGAGTTAGAATACGACCGCGAAGTCGTAAACGGAAAATATATGCACATGGCAATAGTCCCAAGACCCCGATACGAAGGGTCACGGATTTTAGCAAATAGTAAAGGAGGGCCTGGAATGGGTCTTTTTGGAATTAAACCGAAGGCTAACGCGGCAATGCCCGCAAAGCCTGAGCCGGAAAAGAAACCGGAAGCCGCTGCGGGTGGCGAACAGAAACCTGTTTTGGTGAACGACGATACAAGCGTCGACGTCAATGGAACTCCGGTTCCTTTGTACGAACTCATCGAAAAATATCAAATGAGCCAAGGCGCCTCGGGTGGCGAAGCTCAGACACTTACTCCGGAAGACGAAGTATCTTTGCCTGACGGAACCAAGGTAAAGGTTGCTGACCTTATCGCCGCATACGGTGCAGGCGCTGAGGCTGCCGATACTTTGCAGAATGCAGAAGCGCCGACGGATACCAAGGGCGAGGCTTCTGTTGACGAGAAAAAGCAGCTGTCAAACAGCGCTTCTTCTGTAGCAAAAAGACAGGTTAACACCGCGCTCAAGAATGCTGCGTCAAAAGACACTGGCTTTGACCCGCGCGGTGAAGGAATGGACACGGAAGCCGATCGTTTGGCGCGTGGTCATGCTCGTTACAGTTTGCCCGTAAAGCAGGGGGGTAAAAAATAAATGGCTGTTGATACAAACGTCAATCAATTTAAGCCCGGGAAAGCGGTCGGCGATATCGCCTTAAACTTTTTCGGTGCGGAAAGCATCATTTCGGTTCGGTATAATCCGAACGGGACGGGAAACCTTATACCCGGTGAAACGATTCGCCTTGTAGACCTTGGCGCGTCCGATCTTGCCGGTGATCCTATCGTCGATAAGCGCACAACCGAAGTACAGGCGATTTTCGGAACCGTTCGCCGGTCTCTGAAACAGGCAACGTTTGCGCCTGGTGACACCGTTGAGGTGGCTATCGAAGGGGCAGTAATGTACCTGAAAGCTGCCGCGGCTCTCACTCGCGGCGTGAAAGTTTCCGGTGTTGTTGCAACTCCGGGAAGTGTACAGGCAATTGGAACCAAGGCATATCTTGGATATACTCTTGATAAAGCCGGAATCGGCGATATCATACGTATCTATCTCAAGAACGATGCCGTAACTGCCGGAACAACTTAAGGAAAGGGGGAAATATAATGTCAAGACTTACTGTCAAGGGCTTGCCCCTTTTCAACTCTTCTGGTGATATCGACGTCGCAGCGTCAGGCTTCAAATACCTGATTGACTCGATGTCGTTTATCCGTGCTCAGGTCATTAAGCAGATATTTTACGAAGTATCTGTCGAAGACTATATTCCTGTCGATGTCGGTGAAGCCGCATGGAAGTCTGAAGTCGTCCAGAATCTCGAATTCTACGAAGGCGGCTCTTTTGCTGAAGGCGTAACCAATTCGGGTGGAAGTCGGACGGCTACTGTCGATACCGCACTTTCTCAGATCCGTATGCCCGTGCGCACATGGAAAAAGAAAGCGACATGGAATATCGCGCAGATTGCCGAAGCCGCAAACGTCGGAAATTGGGATCCTGTGGAAGCAAAACTCCGTAGCTTGAAAAAGAACTGGGATTTGGGGATTCAGGAACTGGCCTTCATTGGTCTTCCCGGAGATACCACGCTGACCGGATTCTTGACCAACGCGTCGGTTAATATCAATACTACGCTGATCAATAACGATATCTCTGGTCTTTCCGATGCGAACTTCCAGACTTTCGTTAAGGGCCTTTTGACCGCGTATTATGCCAATAGCAACTATACCCGTGATAATCCTGATACGTTGGTTATGCCAACGGCGGATTATTTGGGCATGGCTTCGGCTGCAAGCGCGACATATCCGAATATTTCCAAACTGGAATATTTGGAGAACGCGCTCAAGAAAATGACTCGCAACGATGGTTTCAGGATTCTTCCGCTGACCTATGCTCAGTCAACGCTTAATCCTGCGGTAAAAAATCGCTATGTTCTTTACAGGAACGATCCTGAAACGCTCAAGCTGACTATTCCCGTAGACATCACCATGAACCAGGCATACACGCTGAACGGATTCGATTTCGAACAGCTTGCATACGGCCAGTTTTCCGGTGTTATGGTTAATCGCCCGCGCGAAGTACTGTACTTCGACAAGACCGCGACGACCTAAAAAATCGTTGTTAAGGGAAAGCCACTCGCAAGGGTGGCTTTTTTTTATGTCTTGATACATACTACCCATATGAGACCATTATCGATCATTGGCCGGGGGAGCCGTTTTTTAGCAGGCGTACAGGACGCGACTCGGGAACGGTGGATAGTTTCGTCCGCGTATTTTGACGGGCCGACGGTATGCGAGCCGTGCGAAAAAGTTTTCCAGTTACACTTCCCTGATATTTGGGAGCCGGGACTCTCGGGGATAATGGATAAAGTAGTTACGGCTTGGGGTGAGACGGGGGAAATTTTACCGTACCGTGAACTTATAGAAGAATTCGGGGAGATATTCCCCTCATCTATTTCGTGGATGCTCGCCTATGCCATTAAGCTGGGGTATACTGATATTGCGCTTCACGGGGTCGATATGCTGGCTGATTGGGAATATGGGGGGCAGCGTGATTATTTATTTTACCTGATCGGCCTTGCTCGAGGGCGAGGCGTGAAAGTAGAAATGCAAGAATATTCAGGCGTTTATTTAGCTCCCGAGAGGTATGGCGTACCGCTTTAATATATAGTACAATTAATTTAAGGAGTAACAAGTGGAAGAAAAAACAATGATCGTGACCAATAAAGGAAAACGGAGCTGGCCGGTAAAAAACGCCGCAGGCGAGGACATTACCCTTCAGCCGACGGATTCTGTCGAGATGACCGAAATTGCAGCGCTACGGCTCATTAATGGATATCCGCAGGACATTGCGCCCGCAGGTCCCGCGACAATGTCGTCGGCTACCTTGGCGCGTGAAGAGCAGTCTTTGCGCGACAGGATCACGAACGTGGAAAAGAGGGAGAAGGCCGTCAAAGAAAGAGAGGATACCGTTGAGGCAAAAGAACTCGGTTTAGTTGCCCCTTCGCTTGGAGAAAAAAAGAACGACGATACTCTAGAAACACCCGTCAAAAAACCCGGCAGACCGCCAAGGGCTGAAAAATGATAAAATATATAAAATATTTTATCACTGACCTTGGTTTGCTTGTCGCATATAAAATATGCAATGGTTTTATAATGTCAGAAATGGATATGAGTGAGCATTATAGTGATGAAATTCTTTCTGCCATTTCTCATTTTCATTGTTCCGCAAGAAACAATTTTGCAGGAACACAACCGAAGGCAACCGTATAATGCCCAACGTAACCCTCGCCTCATTCAAGGCACAGTTCGCCCGTAATTTCACGTTTGGCTCTGCCGTCCCGGACGTTATGGACTCGGATATAACGAACGCGATAGCCGAGAAAGACGCGCTCTTTAACTTCGATTTGTACCCGTCAGATAAACCACAGATCGGGATCTTGTGCGAACATTACTTGACCGCACATTTTCTGGTTATGGATATTGACGCTGCGGACTCAGGCGGCCAGACACGGCTTTTGCAAAATAGCCGGGGAGCTGACGGGGTTTCCGAGTCGGTTGATATACCGGACTGGATGAAAGAAAGTATTTTCGCGTCGACGTATTACGGGCAGAAGTTCCTTATGCTTTCGAGTCCGTACCTTGGTGGCGTGGTATTTACAGTTGCAGGGGGGACGAATCCTTGAACAAGAAATCATCGAAGGCGTTCAAAAAGGGCTACCGTGAAGCCGGGCAGATTTACTGGACTGATGAAATGACCGAGATCCTTCGAAATAAAAATCTCGAGCTTCGGGCGTATCGCTGGGGCTTTATTTTCTGTTTGGCGTTCGCTTTGGGCGTGGCTACCGCGTATGTCCTTTAATATCCGCGACGGACAATCCGAGATAACCGGGGATTTTTCCGGACTTGAAAAGCTGATAAAGGGGCTGAAAGGGAAACATTCAGTCGATATCGGCGTATTTAAGGACGCGAAAGCCCCGGACGGGCAGTCCGTCGCGGAATATGGGGCATACAACGAATTCGGATCAGTGTCGGTTCCTGATAGACCTCCGAAACGTTCTTTTATTCGTATGCCTCTTGAGCTGAAGCAAAAAGAAATTGCTTCATATGTCGAGGGGAAAGCGAAAGAACATATTAAATCGGGCGATATCAAGGCTATTTTCGAGGATATAGGAATAGCGGGACAGGCGAAAATACAAGAGGCGTTCGATACTAACGGGTTTGGTACATGGCCGCTGAATGCTGATTCGACTATTGAGCGCAAAAAAGGCGGGGACTCGCCATTGATTGATAAGGGTCTTTTGAGAAAGTCAATAACGTATGAGGTTGACCGATAAACAATAAGCCATTACACTGATAACAAAGGGGAACCTATGGCAGATATCGGTTCGCGCAGTGTTGGTAATCTTAATGTCAAAAAAGTAATCAAAGGTTACCAGCGCACCTTCATGACAGTGCATCCCGGAGATATTTCTGCAAACACCTTTACGGCGACCGTTGACGCCTTTCCCGTAGGAACAACCGTATCTTACGATGCCATTACCGAAAAAACTTATGTACATTATACCATTACCGCTGAAAACTCTGCACTTCTCTCTGTTGGCCGGCATGCGTGGCACATGATAATGACGGAAAACAGTGTGCCGGTTCCTTATCTGGAAGGATTTTTTGAGGTGGAAACCCTATGAGTGTAATTGTTCAGGCGATAGGGACCATACTTAATATTGATACGCCCGACGATGTCGTCGAGGTTATTGCTTCCGATACCGGACAGTCAGGGGCAAGCGCATATATGGTTTGGCTTGCTGAGGGAAACACTGGAAGTGAACAGGATTTTTTGGACGCGCTCGTTTCTACAGTTCCAGGACCGCAAGGCATTCAAGGACCGATTGGCTTGACTGGACCGCAAGGGTTACAAGGTATTCAGGGAATTAAAGGTGATACAGGAACTCAGGGAATAAAAGGCGATACAGGATCTAAAGGTGACCAAGGCATACAGGGAATTCAGGGAATTAAAGGTGATACAGGAACTCAGGGAATAAAAGGCGATACCGGGGCTAAAGGTGACCAAGGCATACAGGGAATCCAAGGAATAAAAGGCGACACGGGATCACAAGGGCTTCAAGGTATCCAAGGGCTTAAAGGTGATACCGGGTCTCAGGGCTTAAAAGGAGATACAGGATCTAAAGGTGATACTGGAAGTCAAGGCATACAAGGGCTTCAAGGGTTACAAGGTATTCAAGGCGTTAAAGGTGACACCGGATTAACAGGCGCGCAAGGAATACAGGGGATACAAGGAATTCCGGGGGTAATTACTTTGGCAACATTAAACACGACTTTAGACTTTGGAACTTCTGGCGGGTATAAAACCGTTTCGGTTCCTTACGCCAATATGACGAATACAAAAGTTTTGCAGGTTTTTTTCACTTCAAAGCTGGAAGAAGTTGCAATTCAGGATATAAAATGCGGGGAAGCGTCGAGAACGGCGGGCGTCGGTTTCGACATATATGGATTTGCGAAAGACGGGGCAACCGGCGTGTATGATGTTAGAATAATAGTTTCGGGGGAATGATATGGTAACGATTGGTAATAGTGTTGAAGTAAATGGTCTTAAGGTAAACGCTGACGGCGAGGCTCTTGTAGCACAAACGCAAGAATCCGACAAAGCTGGGTTCGCCGCGATGGTTTCCGAAAAAGGTAAATATCCCAACGGTAACCGGCTCATGAGAGAACTTGAGGTCAGTGAAGATTATCGTATTAGAACAGAATGTGATTCTATTCTGTTTTCAGACTATCCCATAGGAACAGTGCTCAACTCTTCAATCTGGACAACCAGACTTTCGTCTTCGCAGACCGTTGTTGTCGGTTCTAACCGGTATGAATTAAATAGCTCGGGACTCAATACCATAAGCTCAGGGTCAATGCTCAGAACGTGCCGAACTTTTCAGTGGTACAAAGCAAACGCCTTGTATATAGAGACCGCCCTTGCATGGACGGCGCAACCGGTCGCTAACTGGGTTGCAGAATGGGGATACTTTAACGCATCCTCGGCAATCGC
>Ga0302272_1000653_pt1 | contig 15580 bp, 15 predicted proteins | sample III_Bog_N1_2_FD_198772 | JGI IMG/M metagenome (GOLD analysis project Ga0302272, IMG submission 198772) | Peat permafrost microbial communities from Stordalen Mire near Abisko, Sweden - III_Bog_N1_2 | ecosystem: Environmental > Terrestrial > Soil > Wetlands > Peat | place: Sweden: Abisko...
TGGATCATGCGGGGCTTTCAATGGCTTTGGGTGCTTTTTTGATGGGTATGTTCCTCTCCACGTCTCGTTATAGTTTTCAAATCGAATCGAGCCTTGATCCTTTTAAAGGTATCTTGATGAGCCTTTTCTTCATTGCCGTTGGTATGTCGATAGATTTTAAAGCTATTATGAACAGTCCGTGGATCTTTAGTGAGCATATTGTGGTGATATTGGTGCTTAAAGCGTTAATTATCTTTTTACTCATGCTTGCCTTTGGCGCAAATAAAAGTGGTGCGATTAAACTGGCATTTCTCCTCAATCAAAGTGGTGAGTTTGGTTTTGTTCTCTTTGGGGCAGCCAAAGCGCTTGGCATCATAGACGATCAGCTTTTTGTCGTCGGAATCGGTGTGATTTCGATCAGTATGCTTCTCACACCGGTGCTCTACTCCTTTGGCTGTTCGCTTGCAAATAAGCTGGCGAAGGTCTCTCAGTTCTCATACTTCAACACTGAAAATGCCGATATCGAACAAAAAGTGGTTGTCGCGGGTTACGGAAGTACCGGCAAAGTGATTGCCCGGATGCTGAAAAGCAGTGCGATTCCGTTTATGGTCTTTGATATTAACACCAATGAAGTTGCGGCCGGTCGCAAAGAGGGTATGCCGGTCTTTTTTGGGGATATTACGGACTTAAAACTGCTTACGACCATCAAACTCGATCAAGCTTCCATGGTTATCGTCTCCATCGACCACAGTCTCAATGCGATTAAAGTGGTCAAACACATTAAAGAAAATTATCCGCATATCAAGATTTTAGCACGTGCTCTTGATATTAAAGCGATGGATAAAATGCTCTTTGCGGGTGCGAGTTGGGTTATCGCTGAAACACTAGAGAGTAGTATTCGCACAGGCTCCGAAGCGCTGAGTCAGATGGGTGTAGAACCCGATGAAATTGCTACATTATTAGAGTCGTTGCGCAAAAACGAGTATGAGCTGATTCGCGAAATTACCAAAGAAAAATAAGCTTACATGTAACGTAAAACTACCCTTTTATCTCGCAAGAAGCGCGTTTGAGTTCGAGAAGACTTTTGGTGTGATCGTTTAAGTGTTCGAGCTCATTTTGTGTCTCCATGGTCGTGTATTCTGACAAAAACAACAGGTTTTCCATGAGGGTTTGCAGTGTTTTAATCTCTTCCAGTTGGGTGACTAAAATGGTTTTGTACGCTTCATTCGTACGCTCTTTGCGCAAGGCTACTTCGATTTCTCCCCGCATAATGGTCAAGGGCGTTCTTAGTTCGTGTGAAGCTTGGGTATTGAAGGTTTTAATGCTCGCAAAGGAGCTTTCTAGACGTTCTAACATTCCATTAAACGCAATGGCCAGTTGGGTAATTTCATCATTCCTTGGACGTATTTCAATGCGTTTAGAGAGCTCTTTTGCACTCATCGTTTGAATGTTGTGAAGCATCTCTTGAAGCGGTTTGAAGTACCGACTCACTAAAAAATAGCCCCCAAAACTCGACAAAATCACAATAAACGGTGTCAATAACCACAAGGTTTTTAAAAAGTGTTCAATGGCTTCATGCGTTTGAATCACACCTGAGATATTTTCGCGAAGGGTATGCTCCACATTGATAAAGAGCGCATAGTTAAAGCTGGCTAAAACAAGGACTTGAATCAGAAGATACCACAATAATAATTTGATTTTAATCTGCATCTTCACCCTTTTTAAGCCGTATAATCACTATTTCACTGGGGGCTTTAAAGCGGAAGTTAAATCCCCAACTGCCATACCCTGTGGTAACAAAAATTTGCGTTTTCCCGTGAGTGTGTAAGCCTTGAAGATAGGGCTGAAAGAGTCTCACGATGTAGCCAAACGGATAAATTTGCCCACCATGGGTATGGCCGCTGAGTTGCACATCGATGGGAAAATTTTTGACAAAACGAATATCTTTAGGCTGATGCGCCAGTAAGATGGAAGGGATCGCTGGATTGAGTTTTTCAAACAGCGCTTTCTCATGACGTTTCGTACCAAAGTAGGGGCTAAATGCATCGCTAAGCCCAACAAGCTGGAGGCGTTCAGCACCTCTTTGAAAGGTCATAAAGTGATTATCCAAAAAGATAAAACCCAGTTTTTCAATCTCTTTTTGCAGCTGTTTTCGTGCAAAGAGTAGGTCGTGATTGCCGCTCACAAAATAGACGGGGTGCTTAATCTTTTGTAAGATTTCAAGCGGTGCTCGTATCAAGGAAGGTTTGGCATCGAAAAGATCACCCGTAAGGGCAACCATATCGATGTCAAGCTCATTGAGTTTTGTCACCAGGTTTTCAAGCGCATGCAGAGGTGTTTTGGTGTTTACATGTAAATCACTGAGATGCACGATGGTAAAGCCTTCAAAAGAGGAGGGTAGATGTTTGACGTCTATCATCATTCGTTTAAAATTCAGCCTCTCATACGCTTTTTCAAACATCGTTTTGCCTTTTAATGTTTTGCTAAAGCAAGGTCGTAAGCGATAACGACTTCATCACGCACACTTAAAAAAAGAAGGGTTGGAGGCTCGATGCCAAATTCACTCATCTTGATGGTAAAGCCACCTTTGAGTTTTAAAAGATCACTTTGGTCGGTTATGTCGGCTTTGGTATCGATCTCTTTGCTCTGTTTATTGAGGATGAGTGTGCCTACGAGATGGTAGCCATCTGCCTCTTTTGTGACCTCTTTGAGCTTGAATGTCGTACTGGGTGTCGCTTTTACATGTAAAGCTTCATACATATGCTCATCGCGCTTCTCATTCTCACTTTTAAGGCTTAAAAGCTCTAGTGTAATGTTACCTTTAAGCGACTCAATGGCATCGTCCATGCTCAGTTTAGCAACGATCTGAGAGCTTTTAGGGTTGATATTGCTGTCGCCTAAGATCTCGGTTTGCGCGCCAATAGAACCCTCTTTAAAACTAAGCTCTTTGGCATACATAGCACCGCAAAGCAGTGAAGCACTTATCAGTGAAAACGCGATTTTATTGAACATTGTTAATCCTTTTTTGTGAAGTTTGATAGATAAAGTTATAGATTTCGGCGCACAAAAGCACGCAGATAAAGATAACACCACTATAGGTATAGCCGCCTAGTGCACTCATCAGGCCACCGCCCCCTGCAATCCAACCCGTAAAGACCATAATCATCCCCAGTTGCCTTAAATTGCCAAGCTTTGAGAGTCGTTTCATAATGATAAAGTTGTAGTACGAGATCACAAAAGGGTACACCATGCTCAAAAGTACCGCTTCACGTGAGACATAAAGCATGTAACTGAGCGCAAATAAAGAGGCAATGATAAAAGAGTGATGCTCACGAAGGGTATCACGAAGCAGATAGGCTGAGCCCATACCCACTAAATGAAACACCAAAATGATATGCCATGTCTCCGCTCTCCAGATCGAAATGTCGCTACTTCGTGAGAGTGTTTCAAACAAATTGGCATCTAAAAATGCCCAAACCGCCATGGATAAAACCGCGTAGATACTTAAAGTCTGAGGTTCAATTTCTACCCTATGTTCTGGCAAACGGTGGATAAAAAAGCTACATGTCAAGGCAATCAAAGAGAGTGCTATGGCGAGATTGCCCCGTAAGTTGGGCTCATAGGTAAAAAGAGCCGTAGCAAGGGCATAGGTAAACCCAAGAGCTATGGCGATTTCGGTATAACGACCTTTTGTCAGTTTGATGAGAAGCGGTGCGCTCATACCCAAACTGATTCCAAGAGCCCCCAAAACCACAAGGTTTAACGAAGGGTAAAAGAGTGAGCAGAGGGCTTGAATTCCCACAAAAAAGATAATCTTTTTCTGATCGGTATTGAGCCAGCCAAACGAACGGTAGACCAGCAAACTTCCAAGCACACCACCCATTGGAAGGGTAAAGAAGGCTTGGATGTCAGAGTGAAATACTTCAATAATCCCTGTTTGTGCGATGAGCAAGTAGTAGCAAAATTCACTCGCAACAAAGAGGGTAAAGAGGGCATTAAACATAAAGTCTCCTTTCAAAATGTGATGCAAAAATGACGTAAATGGAGGCAAACACAAGGTCATACACGGCGATTAGCATCGCTTCAATGCCCAACTGATGGGAAAGATAGAGCGATAAAAACATCGTGGAAACAGCGATGCGGTTAAAAGCGCTTAGTTTGGCGAGCATAGGCGCATATAAGGGCTGAAGCAGACCAAAGAGATGCAAAATACCAGTCGTTGTCATAAAGGCAAAGACGACATATTCATACTTGCCTTCAAATCCAAAGCCTAAAAGTGGGTAGAGCGTCGCGGCAAAAGCAAACAAAAAGATACCACCCAGTGCATCAGAGAGAAAACCTGTAAGATGGTAAAGTCTTAAGCTATCGAGCTTTTCAACATTTAGCCCAAGTTGTGGGTAGAAAAAGCCAATGGTCACAAGAATGATAAAGAGTCCGCACAGCATTCGAATCGTCCACAAAAGATGAATGTCTGCTTGAATAAAGCCTGCTTCCATCAGTCCTGCCATCGAAAGGGCAATGAGCATGAGCGTAAAACCAAGAGTGTAAAAAAGGCTAAAGGAGAGTTGGTTGAGTTTTTTAAGGTAAGGCGAAACGACTGCCATTGCCATAAAAAAGATGCCCACACCCATAGCAATGTGAGCATGTGCTACGACGAGATCATTGCGGTGAAATAACCAGCGGATGGAAGGGATAAACAAGATGTTTCCCTCGATGTCCACAAACAAAAACGAGTAGACCGAGATGACCAAAAATGGGTTGTTCTTAAAAGTGATGTTCGCATCTCTCAGCCATTTGATAAGTAAAGGCACAAAACAAAGAGTGAGATACTGGAAAAACCACTCTTGGTTGTAGCTAAGATCGCCTATAAAAATGCGGTGCGCAACTGAAGCAATGTAGCCAACCAATGGAATAATCCACATTGCGTGATACTTCGCAACAAACGTCTCTTTAGCATGCAGTTTGATGAGGAGATAAAAGATGGGAATGAGCGTGTAACTCATGCCCAGCGTATTGTCTCCATGAGGACCGACAATGGTTTTCTCCACTTGACCGATAACAGGATTCATCAACACCAAAAGCGCGATGGGCGAAGCGATAACAAGGTACAAAGAGACTTTGATCCACAACGGAATGACTTTGTATACTTTGATATAGTCATAGAGTGCTAAGATGTAAAAAACACCTGAAAACGCAAGGATGAAGTTGAGTTCATACGCAAAGTCGTAAAAAACGAGTCCACGGTGTACACCTAAAAGAAGGCTGATGGTCATAAAGACCAAAAAGATGCACCAAAGGGTAAAGTAGATTTTGAGCTTTTCCAGACCTTTTTCACTGTGGATGTTTTCTTTTTCCATCAAAACAAACGGCAAAAATGAGAGCATCAACGGCACAAAACCATACAGCATCAACGAAACATGAGCACTTCTAGCATTGACCGCGGAGAGTGTGGAAGAGGGCAGAAAGTAGCCCAAAAGATTGAGCGAATACTCAAATCCAAAGGCTAAGCCAAGGACTAAAAAGAGTGAGCCTATCGCAAAGGCTTTTTGTATAAAACTAGAGAATTTTTCCATCTGTTACCTCGATAATTTTGTCTGTATACGCCGATACATTGCGGTCGTGCGTCGCGATGATAATGGTCGTGCCACTTTTGGAGAGCGATTTGAATAGCTCATAGATATTTTGCGAATTGTGTGAGTCTAAGTTGCCTGTTGGCTCATCCGCGAAGATGATTTTAGGTGCATTCACGAGCGCACGCACGATGGCGGCACGTTGGCGTTGCCCGCCTGAAATCTCGTCAGGGTATTTATCTTTAATCGCTTCGATGCCACATTGTTCAAAAAGCGTGTCGATGTAGCTGCTTTTTTTGTCAATGGCGGCAAGTTTGATATTTTCCAAAATCGTTAAATACCCGATGAGGTAATGAAACTGGAAGATAAACCCCACCTCTTTTTGACGAAACGCGTCGATGTCTTTGATGAGTGTATACGCCTTTTCCTCAAAAAATAGCTCGCCTTTAGTAGGGCGTAACAAGGATGAAAGAATAGAGAGTAGAGTAGATTTTCCACCACCGCTTTCTCCAACAATGGCGATAAATTCACCTTTTTTTGCCGTAAAATCGACGTTGTCTAAGGCAAGATCGTGTTTGTAGTAGTGCGTAATGCCACGTGCTTCAAGTATCATAATGCACCCCTTTGAATGAGGATGATCGGGTCGATTTTTGAAGCGCTATACGCTGGAAGCAGTGCGCCTAAAAGCGCCATGAAAATGGAGAAACCAAAGACAGTTACAATCGTCTCTAAGCTAAGCTCACCGTTCACATAGCCCTGAAATTTCTCAATGTGCGCGATCATATACAGAAGCGCTTTGGAGAGCAGAAGCGCTGAGAGAAAGCCAACGCAGGTGATGACAAATGTTTCACCGACGACCATCGTTATGATGAAATTGGACGACTTACCGATGGCTCTTAAAATGCCAAATTCACTGCGACGCTCGTTAATCGTAATACTGATGAGACTCGCAATGCCGAGCAGTCCCATCAAAAACGCCACCGCGCTGATGACATTGGAAGAGGTTTCAATGATCTTAAATTGATTGTAATTGTCCACAAACTCATGCGTGGTTTTCGCTTCGATGTCAGAGCTAAGCGCGTTGATGTGCTCTATCATCGCGTTTGCTTCATCACCTTTTTCCATGCTCACCAACAAGATGGACGCCTCTTTGTTGAAAATCGCACTCGCATCTTCACGGTTCAAAACCGCTCCACCATCTTCAAAGCCAACACCATTTTCAAAGATGCCTGAAACGACAAACGTTTTGTTTGAAATTGAGACAGATTTAGGCGCATGCAGACGTGCATTGATGTTTTTACCAAGGATGACTTCACCCTTTTTTGGGTAAGCGCCTTCAGTAAGCGCATAGGTTTTAAAGCGGTTTTCACTCACCCCGTAAATCGCGGCGATGGGAAGCTCGTTGATCGGCGAAGCGCCTAGGATGAGCGCGTAGACCTCTTTTACTCCTGCAATCGTTTTGATTTTATCGGCAAGAGACGCGTTGACATCGCTAAAAAAGGTATCGGCGATTTTGGCTTGCGTGACGATGATGTCGCCCTCGGTTTTCAGCATCGTGGAGTACATGCCAATGATGCCGCGTGAAATAGAGGTAATCATAAAGATCGCCGTAATTGCAACGGTAATGCTTAGGTAAATGAGAAAGGTTTTAAAGCGGTTACGATTCAGCGCTTTAAAGAAAAGTGAAATCAAGACGGCCCCTTGTTTTATATTTGTGACAATTTTAGGGGATCAAAATGAATGGAGTATGAATTTTTCTTTACATGTAAAACATTTAAAAGCTAGTTTGACGTACAATGAGGCAATTATGAAGATGAAGGCACGCTATGAAAATCATTGTGTTAGATACCGAAACTACGGGAATGTTTGAGAAAGATCGCATCTGCCAGCTCAGTTTTTTAGTCTTAAACGAAGAGTTTGAGATTGAAGAGGTTTACAATGACCTCTGTACGCCGCCCATTGCTATCTCCTTTGAAGCGATGGCGATTCACCACATCACCCCTGAAATGTTAGAGGGCGAGCCCGCATGTGTGCAAACCAAAGCCTACAAAAGGCTGTGTGAGTTGAACACGGTTTCCAACATTCTCGTCATTCAAAATGCCGCGTTTGACCTTGGTATGCTTGCCAAAGAGGGCTTTATCTCACAGATGAATCTCATCGACACCTTTCGTGTCTTGCGTGCCTATTACCCCAACGATGGCTCTTTTGGGTTGCAGTTTAAACGCTACCAATGGGGACTCTACAAACACGAAGAGGCATTGGCAAAGAAGCTCGGCATCACCATCAACGCACACGACGCCCTAGGCGATGTCATCGTACTCAAACACCTTTTTGAACGGCTGTGCGAAGAGCACTCCATGCCAAAAATGATCCTGCTCTGCTCCGAGCCCATCATCTTAAGTCACATTCCTTACGGTAAAAACAGAGGCAAAAAATTCGTCGATGTGGCACACACCGATCGTCAAGACCTCCACTATATGTTAAACTCCAACGGACTCGACGAGGACATAAAAGCCTCCATCCTTCACGCACTTGAAAGCACCAAAGAGAACGTCACGCTGACCATCAGCTTTGGGAAATACGCAGGCAAAACGCCTCTGGAAGTTTTAGAGCTTGATCGGAACTATCTTGTGTGGATGGTGACTAAGATGGATAATCTGAATACCGAATTGAAAGAGGCGATAGAGAAGGTTTTGGTTTCGTATCCGTAGGTTTACATGTAAAGCTATTTTGTAATTAAAATAGTTGGGGTATTAAAGTTTAGCCAGACTCCTTTTTTCTCTGGCTTGAATGATTGAAAAATAAAAATAGTGGAATGGATTTGTTATGACGGTAACCTATGAAGAACTTTCAAAATTAAAGTATTTTTGTTTTACAAAAGAAGATTTTAGAGATAGATTTATTCCCCTATTGACTATTTATGATAGTGAGTGGAAAATATATATTAATACAGAAAAAGGGTTAATTCCTTTAAAAGTTGTTGATATGGCAGATGGATTTTATATCTCTCAAAAAGCTGTTAAAGAAGCAGATATAAAATTAGAGTTCTTTAATACGATGATAAGAAGGAATAATTTTAAAGAAAATCTGGAACCTATATTGCATATATATGATGATATGTATAATTTATCTGCAAGTATAGAAAAAATAAATTTTTTTAGTGAGCTATACAGTTCAAAAAACCATTTAAGACTATGTAAATATGTTTCTGTAGAGCTAGAAGCTATCTTTCAAAACAGTAGAGCTATTTTTGAAAATCTGCAAAAAATTCAAAATCGTTTGATGCAAAATACAGTTTCAGCAAATAAAGATGAAGATAACTTTTTTACAGAAAATTTAGTGCAGTTTGGAACTGGAGAAAATAAAAAAAATAAAAAAACATTAACAGTCCAAGAATATCAAGAAAAATATAAAATACCTGAATTATTAGCGAAGTTTTATGTAAGTTTTCAAGATTTTTTCTTTTTTATTCTTGAGAATAGAAACGATGTTTTTCACAGTAGAAAATCTTTGAATCTATTTTTAGGAGAAGAAGGATTTTCAATTCCCCTAAATGAATATAATTTAAAAAATTTACATTTTTGGAATGAAAAAAATACTTTAAAAAATGACTTAGGTTCTGTTAAAGCATTAATTGCATATATTACATTAAATACGATTTATGCATTAGAAGAATATGCCAAAACAATAAGTTTGATAATAAAGCTTCCTGATGATATATTGAAAGACTGTCATAGTATATACGTGAGAAGTCAGTTCAATGAAACATTGAAAAATTTACATACTTATGTAGATGAAAATGCTTGGAATAAAATAGAACAGAATTAAAGGGTGAAAGCCAAACTTTTAACTTTTGGATTTATCCAATATTCCTTTACATGTAAAAACAATTCATCCAACACTAATGCGTCGTTTGCGAAAGATGATACTTAAAATACTTCAATTTATCAGGATTTCGCAACGAGAAGATACTCGCAATTTTATGATCGATGATTTCGAAGTGGTAGGATGTGGTGATTTGATTTTCTTCGATTTGTAAAACGCCGAGTGAGCCGTTGAACCATAAGGTTTTGAGCTCTATCTCTTTCTCATTTTTGATAAATAATGAGCTGATGACTTTGAGGAGGAATTTGCTCATAAACCGGCTATCGCGGTAGATGATTTTTTTAGCGGCGATGGCTTTACCTCCGCCGTCGGAGTGGAGTTTGACCTCTTCGGCAAAGAGTTGTTTGAGGTTCTCAAAGTTACCATCTTTGGCGGCAGTAATGAAGGAGTTTGTCAGTGCGATATGTTCTGCTTTGGAAGGCGAAAAACTCTTTTTTTTCTCTTTGAGCTTGGCATTGGCGCGAGAGGTGAGTTGCCTGCAATTAGAAGGCGATGTCTCTAAAATGGTGGCAATCTCTTTGTGTTTAAACTCAAACAAGGCATGCAAAATGTACGCGATTCGCTCCCGTGGCGGGAGTTTTTCCATGAGCACCAACAGTGCCACCGAGATGGACTCATCCAGCTCGATGTTCTCTTCTGCGGTGGCTGTTTCATCGATGTAGGGTTCGGGTAACCAAGGACCAATGTAGAGTTGGCGCTTGAGTTTGGCGCTTTTGAAAAAATCTAACGATAGATTCGTGGCTACTTTAAACATCCATGCTTTGGGATTTTCAATCGTTTGATCCTCGACACTGATGTAGCGTAAAATGGTCTCTTGCGTGATGTCTTTTGCATCTTCGATAGAGCCTGTTAAGCGGTAAACATAAGCGATGAGGGCATTGCGATGGGTTTGTGTATGGTGCACTAATCTATCCATGAAGCCATTAAACCTTTATTTTGATCAAAGAGCAGCTTTGCGCAAGGTTGAGTACGCGTTTAATGGTCGGAAACACTTTGGTTGCAGCAATGGCAAGCGAAATTTCCACCAAAACCTCTTTTGAATAATGTTCACTCATTTTAGCATATAACGTTGCATCAATGCTCTCATTGTTGGAAACCGCCAAGGTAAAATCATAGAGGTCTTTGAGAGGAGCAGGTAAATTTTTACCACCATTAAAGACAACCTCTTTGATGATTTCTTTATCTAAGCCTGATTCAATAGCCAAATCAACATACAACTGCGCGCATGTACCGCAGTCTTCATTGACGATGGCGGTGATTCTGGCGACACTGATGGCATCAAGCGGTGCTTTGTTGGCAAAGGTTGCCATCGGCAAGAAGTTTTCAAAAACCTCATACGATTGTGGCGAAGCTTCGAGCATCTCTTCCATATAGGTTGTGTCGTAGTGGTAATGCGCTTTAAAAAACGCAATCGTTTCGAGTGACTTTTGCTTATCAAACATGGTTCATCCTTTTTTGTTTTATCAACTACTAAGACGACCTAGAATGCAAAAGTGTGACAAGGGTTTACATGTAAAGATTTGATGATGGAAATTAGCATCTAAAAAGGGTGATTTTTGTTCCTTAAACTGCCCCATTCGAAGAGAGGGAAAGAAATTCTTTGGCACTATTATTGCTTGTCATTTGTATCTTTATGTTGGAGGGTTCGTATGTCACTCAACACGATATCGTCAAATGCAACCGTTGATTATGGTGCCTTTAGAAATGGGGTTTACTCACGAGATATTGTAGCGCCATTTTATGCTGATCTAGAGGGATTAGAGGGTGCAAGTTGGGAAAATACGACCTTTACAGAAGAGGCTTTAGCGGCTACATCTACCTCATTGACGATAACCAATGGTTCTTTTGAGGTTGACAGTGACGGTTTTTTTGGAACGGATTTCAATGACGCTGTGGGTATTCCTAAAAATATAAAAATTCATCAAGCCATGTATGTTCAAGCCCAAGCCTATGCACAAGCCCAAGGGGAAAATGCCGATCCTCTGGCAGTCTTTTCAAAAGTTTGGAACCTCTTTAATACCATTGCAGGTAAGACATTAGACCCCGATAAAGACGGCTATATCACGCAAGAAGAGATCAATGCTATGCCAAAATCTTATGTCTCAAAAGGCTCTTTGATGGATGGCATTGTGAGTGTCCAAACTACATTAGATGAGATGTATGAACTCCGTGCTAAGGCATATACAATTTCCGATATAACCGAAGGCGCACTGGATCTAGGATTACGAGGATTTATGGCTATGGGACCTTATGCTCGAACAGATACGGACCCAAGTATTGGACTGTTTGGACATCGAGAGGTCTTTGATGCGTACTCAGGTGTAGAGTATGACAAAAACCTGCCGAGTGATAAGATTGCTGTGGGAGAGCTCTTTGATTCGTTTTTTTATCAGAAAGTAGATGGGGAAACAGCGGGATACATTTTAAATCAAAATGATGGGCATGCAACATGTATCAATGTCAATGCGACAAAAGATTATTATGAATTTTTAAAGAGTGGTAAAGATATGCAGACTTATCTTTCAGAGACAAAAGGTAAAGACTACCTAGAGGAACTGAAAAAGTCACTATCAACCATGAAAAATGGTGAAGTCAATCCCGAATTAGCAGATCTGTTTTTTGCCGAATTGGCTAAAGAGCAAAAAGAGTTGTACGCACAATACTTAGCAAATCAATATGCAGCGCTTGATCCAAAAAATAGTGACACTACCAAAACACAGATTTCGACGCAAAGTATTCTAGATTCAAAACAAAGTGTCGCATCCAATAAAGTTGTCGCATCTGAGGCCAGTAATGCGTTGCAAGCGTGGCTATCCTAACTCCTTATTTTGATTTATATGTAAAGTATCCTATGGGGACTAAATTTTAATCTTTTAAGTTACTTTCCTTTGTAAATATTTCAACCAAACTACTCAAAAATGCTTTTACATGTAAATCATTTTCTGCATTAATACGCTCTTGTATTTCATTGGAAATAATGCGCATCGCTTCGGCACATTCATCGTAAAGCATGAGTGTTTCGCTGGCACTGAGCTCACAACTCTCTTTGCCAAAGCGGAGTAAAAATGCTTTGCTCCACCACTTTTTACTTCCCAAAAGATGCAAAGCAGGGATGTCTTTTTGAATATAGAGTGTCGTACAAACCACATCGTATGCAGGTGCAAGCCAGATATCGTGGATGTTTTCATAGAGTACACCAAAGTTTTTAAGGTGCGCATCGCCATTTTGTACGAGTGTGTTGATGACCATCATTTTAAAAAAGTCCTTCAACGCCTTTTTCTTCTGTTTGGGTGAGACAAAGGTTTTGATGCTTTTGGTGATGTGCTCATAAGAGCCTTCGTATTTTTCATCGGCTTGGCGGGCTTGAAGAACACACATATCCTCAAAGCCTAAATAGCTTCCATCCTCTTTGATGTCAAAGCGCTTCATGATGAAGAGCTTGTTGTCTTCTGAGAGGTAAAACTCAGGTACGTCTATGCCAGCACGTTTTACGATGCTCATGCAGTAAAACTCGTTGAGTGCTAAATGTGGGTACTCATCGCCCCATGACTTGACGATGTACTCTTGCAGTGGTAACGTCACTTTGTCGCGCACTTTGGCTAAAACTTTGGGTTGCACACCACTGAGCGGTGAGTTGAGGGCAAAACGGCTTACCAGTTCATCGAAGAGTGTTTCACTTTTGGGATGTAAGAGTGCATCTAAACTAAGCATTGCCTCTTCGGGTGTTGTTTTCGCTTCATAGGTAAGTCTGCCTGTGATGCTGTGTGCCATGAGCTGAAGCAGTCCGAAGTCATCCGTTTTGGTTATCTTTGAGAAATGTTTTTTGATGATGGAAAGTAGATACCCCTCAGGCAAGTGCATCTCAAAAATAGGGTGTAGTTTTTGGTTTGCATAACTCTTGGCTCGCACGGGCATGCTCAATGAGACAAAGGCATCTGGGTTGCCCGTGGTGTAGTCAAAGATGTATTCGTTATTTTCAAGAAGAATACTTCCCACGTTTGCATTCGAAACGTTTACATGTAAACTATCGTTCATCTCTTAACTCCTCAAACGTAGGGAAGGGCGATTTTTCTTTACAGGTAAGCTCGTAGCCTAAATAGTCAAGGATGTGGAGTATTTTTTTGATGCCCACATCGGAGCTTGTGCCATTTTCTAGGGAACTGATGGTGGCACGAGAGATAGAAAGATCACGGGCAAGCGTCTCTTGCGATACTTTCTTCTCTTTCCGAAGGTGTGCCATATACGCTCCAAACTCTCTGACATCCATGCGTATTCCTTGACTAATATTTTAGATATTTTATTACTTTAAAGTATAAATGTCAAATATATTAGTCAAATATGTGCACTATTTCTTTTTCTCTACCTTAAACGATAAAAGAGCTGTTCTCCAAATATGTCATAAAAATGTTTCATTCTTTCCCTTATCGTTCAAAAAAGGATGAAATTTTGAAAAATAAATGACTTTATCATTTCTATTTCAGAAAAATTTAATATAATTAATCATTATAAGGTGTTGTGACCTATATTTAAGTGAAAGAGTGACGATCGATGACTATTTTTAAACTTTTCTGTGTAGGATTTTTGGTGAGTTTCGTGTGTGCGTATGGCGATGCGCTCAAACCGATTCGCATAGGAATTGCGCCACATTCTTCCCCTAGGCTTATTTTTGAATCCCATCAAGATTTGAAAAAGTATCTCGAAGCCATTTTTCAAAGACCCGTTCAACTCTTAACGGCAAAAACATTTAGTGAGTTTGCCAAGCAGTGTAATGAAGGAACGAAGTATGATCTCATTCTGACGTCTCCTAATTTAGCCTATTTAGCACAGCATGTAGCAGACTATACTCCGGTGATGACCTACACCAAAGGGCTTGAAGTGATGATCTTAGGCTCTTCCGCTTCTATTCTGCAAAGTGGGCGAAAACCTCTTAAAATTGCAGGGCAAGACCCTGTTTCCTTTATAACCCTTTTGGGTGAAGAGTGGTTTGAAGAACAAGGGTTGAAAGAGGGCGAAGCGATTGCATACCATTACTATATTAGCGCGTCCGATAGTTTAGCTATGCTTCTTTTAAACCATGAAGTGGATCTCATCATGATCTCTCTTCCCAATTATTTGAGGTTGAGTGACGCATTAAAATCGACCTTGCCGGTTATTTATCACAGTACCCCAAAACCGAGTAGAATTTTCATGGTGCATGCTTCTTCTGAGATATCGTTGGAAAAATGGCAAGAGGTGCTAAAAGACTTTTCTAAAAGCAAAGAAGGCGAAGATCATTTGAAGATCATTCAACTAGAAGGATACCAAATGCTTGACATCAATGCACTAGACTCAATGAAACGTCTCGGTGAAAAAACGTCCAAACGTTTGGAAATGGGGAATTAATGCAGTTATCTCTTTCATGGAAATGGATTGTAACAACCTTAATGCTTGAAAGTTTTATGTTGTTGATGCTCGTTTGGAGCAATCTTCAACAACTCAGCAATAATCTCATCTCTCAGACTACTATTCGCTTGGAAGCGGAAAAAAGTCTGCTAAGAAGTGCGCTTATCGCTCCACTGCTTCAGATGGACTACTCTACGGTTCAGTCCATTCTCGAAGAGTCGTATATGAATTTAAACATGCTCTACATTGTGGTGTTTGATAGCCAAAATCGAGTGGTTGCAAAAACAGGTCTCACCCAAGAGGATACGTTGCCTACGCTAACGCCTACGCCGTTGAATCAATCGTCCATTATGAATGAACGCTACAATACCTCCGTAGACATTACCACGTCCGGTCAAAAAATCGGTTCAGCACAAATTGGCATTTCGACACGGTTCTATCATATTGAAAGAGAATCGATGCTTTTTAAAAGTATTGCTATTGCACTGCTTGAGATTATATTGTCGGCGCTGATGCTTGTTTTAATAGCGCAATTAATTAATAGAAATTTTGTCAAGCTGATCCACAGTGTTGAAGGGATAGCCAAAGGGGACTATTCTAAACGCGTTGAATTGGGGCAAGAAAAAGAGATATCAAAACTCGCTATGGCTTTTAATACGATGGCGGCCACTATTCAAGAGCGTATTGTATCGCTCGAAGCTTCCCATGACAAAGAACAAGAGCTAAGCAAGCAACTCGAGCACAATGCCTATTACGATGTCTTA
>Ga0302272_1000655_pt1 | contig 15577 bp, 13 predicted proteins | sample III_Bog_N1_2_FD_198772 | JGI IMG/M metagenome (GOLD analysis project Ga0302272, IMG submission 198772) | Peat permafrost microbial communities from Stordalen Mire near Abisko, Sweden - III_Bog_N1_2 | ecosystem: Environmental > Terrestrial > Soil > Wetlands > Peat | place: Sweden: Abisko...
TTTAGCCCAAGCAGGACAATATGTACGTCAAAGTGAAGCCGCTTTTCTACCCACTTTAGATGCAGGCGTAAACGGGTCACTTTCTAATATTTCCAAATATGGCAATTCAACACCACCTGCAAATCCTCCTATAACCGATTTGAAATTAACGATTTATGCGAGCTGGGAAGCAGATGTGTGGGGAAAATTGCGAAGTGCCAAAAAGGTGCAATTAGCCAATTACTTACAACAACAATCGACGGTAGCTGCTGTGCGTACTCAGTTGGTTGCCAATATTGCATCGGCTTATTATCAGCTTATTACGCTCGACAAGCAGAAACAGGTCACGCTTAAAAATATTGAAAGTTATTCCAAGTATCTTGAAACCGTGAAAAGTTTGAAGACGGCAGCTCAAGTGACGGAAGTGGCGGTATTACAAGCTAAAGCGCAATTGGCCACTGCCAAAGTGTATTTGCCACAAATAGAATCTTCAATTGTGACGAATGAAAATTATATTTCAACACTTCTTGGTAAAACACCTTCTGCTATAGTCCGTTCTACCGATATTGACCTCACTTTGTTTCACAATGAAGAACTGAATGTGGGCATTCCTATGCAACTGCTAAGCAACAGACCGGATGTGCAGGCCGCTGAATACGCATTAAGAGCCTCTCACGAGCAATTCAACGTGGCAAAGGCGGCAATGTATCCTCAATTCACACTTGCGGGGTCTATAGGTACCGAATCGAAGAATATAGCTAACTGGTTTATGTTGCCGGGTTCAATGTTTTGGAGTGCAGTGGCAGGATTGGCACAACCGATTCTCAACGGTCGCACGTTGAAGACACAGAAAGAGGTCGCACGTTTGCAAGAAAATGCGGCTCTGCTTACTTTCAGGCAAAGTTTATTAAACGCAGGAAGCGAGGTTTCAAATGCATTGTCCACAATTCGATTCACCGCACAACAAGCCGAATATCAGAAAGAACAGGTGGAAGCACTTGACAAGGCATACGAATATTCGCAAGAGCTACTGGTAAATGGATATGCCACCTATCTTGATGTGTTGGCTTCGCAAAACAGTTCTTTAGCGAGCGAACTTTCACTTTATAATACCTACAACAACCTCATTCAACAAAAAATTACACTCTATCGGGCTTTGGGTGGCGGGTGGAAATAATAGAATCATGCCCAAAGCGAATCCGCCATAATATTGAACCAAATCTTTCTATCCCCCAATATATTTACCATAAGGCAATTTGTGCAATAAAAAAACGATTGTCAAAGAAGAGAATAAGGTCAAAAGAATGATAACAGGCAACGATATAAGCGGATGCGCCATTGTCCAAAAAATTCCATTCTGAAAGAAAATACCAATAACCATTATATGCGACAAATAAATGCCGTAACTATAATGACTCACAGCACGTTGGAGCCAAAGCGTGTATTTGTTTTTAATCGCACTGTCTTTAAGTAATATAAAGAGTGCAATTGATTGACAAATTGTATTTAACGTCAGATTTCCATAAATATTCATGTCGAGTTTATGTGCATTTCTACTTGCCACGGATGTAACACCGGCAGCAATCAGCACTGTGAGCAAACACACAATTCCTGCACCCCATTTTGTTTTTTTAGAGGTTGTATCCAATCGGTTCAGGTAAAATCCCACTACCAAATAACCTGAAAAAAGGGCATAACCAAAAAACTTGGAGGCAAAATTGTTCGACCAGTTATAAAAATTGATAGGCATATTTCTCAACACAAAAGTGAGAATAATCCATGCCAATATCACAAAAAGCACAGTCCGGTTGTTTAATCGACGTAAAACTTTTCCGATAAAAGGGACAAAAAGATAGATGAACAGAATCATATATACATACCAGAAATGTTTGGAGATGCCTTCATTTAGAAACAAAGTAACAGCCCATTTTGTAATAGATTGAAAATCTTTCGGTTGTTGAGCGGTATCAAGCGAAATCCATCGAAAAACCCAATATGCCACCATCCAAAATAAAAACGGGACCAGAACACGGGTAAATCTTTTTTTGTAGAACTCACCAAGAGAATACTTCTTATTCAACAGCGTAGCTCCACTCAACAGTAAAAATGACGGCACAGCAAACCGCACAGCGCTATCCAGCAAATTACCAATCCACCAATAAGTAAAATTGCTGAAATAGGCCATTTTTACTACCGGTGTGGATACATGTATGATGATAACACCAAGGGTAGCAACTGCCCGAAGCGTATCCAATCCTTCTCTATGATCACGTGTATCTTGCATTATGTGTCTCTTTTTGAATTGCAAAGATTGGTATTTTTCTCCTCTTGCACAACTTTTTTAATACGGGATTTTAGCCCAACAAAAAAGGCTCATCTGTAAATATTTACAAATGAGCCTCTTGCAATAAAAGTACCCAGGATGAGACTCGAACTCACACGAGGTTGCCCCCACTACCCCCTCAAAGTAGCATGTCTACCAATTCCACCACCTGGGCAAATATTAAAATTTCGTGCCCGGAACAGGACTCGAACCTGCACAGCCTTACGACCACTAGTCCCTGAAACTAACGCGTCTACCAATTTCGCCATCCGGGCTTGAACAAAGAGAAAAAAGGGCGGAAAATCCGCCCGATTCTGGAGCGAAAGACGGGACTTCCCGATAACAATCGGGATAAACTTCTCGTCCCGATGCAGGTTATCTCAATCTTTCTAACTGAGCGAAAGACGGGACTCGAACCCGCGACCCCGACCTTGGCAAGGTCGTGCTCTACCAACTGAGCTACTTTCGCATTTTGCGGTTGCAAATATACGGGCTTTTTTTTTTCTGACAAAATTATTGACCGCTTTTTTAATGGCAAAACACAATGAATTGACTGTTAGTAAAATAGGCTGTGCCTTGTTTGGCGTTTTTTTACGATAGGCGTTTTTTGTAGTCCTCGTAACCGAACTCACGAAGCAGTTTGAACCTGTTTTCTTTCGTCCAAATGCCTAAAGACGGGTGAGAAACGCCGTTAAACATGGTGGTTTTTACCATGGTGTAATGTATCATGTCGAGGAAAACGATGCGGTCGCCAACCTTCAATTCGGAATCGAACGACCAATTGCCGTAAAAATCGCCCGACAGGCAGCTATTACCTCCCATGCGGTAGGTTGGTTTTGCTTCCACTTCGTCGGTTGCACCCAAAATTGCCGGTTTGTAGGGCATTTCCAGACAATCGGGCATGTGGCAGGCAAACGACACATCGAGCATGGCGGTTTTAATGCCCTTGTTTTCGACAATGTCCACCACTGTCGACACCAACTCACCGGTTTGCCAGGCAAAGGCGCTACCGGGCTCTAAAATGAGCTGAAGATGCGGGTATTTGGCATTAAATTTTTTCAAAAGAGCAATGAGATGCTCTACATCATACTCAGTGTGAGTCATCAGATGGCCACCACCCATATTGAGCCATTTTATTTGCGGAAAATATTTACCGAATTTCTCTTCTGCCACAGCCAGCGTCTTTTCCAAATCGGTAGAACGCGATTCGCACAACGTATGAAAATGCAAACCCTCCACACCTTCGGGCAACATTTCTCCCAGCAGGTCGGCCACAATTCCCAAGCGAGAGCCAGGTGCACATGGATTGTAGAGGTCGGTTTCCACATCCGAAAACTCAGGATTAATACGTAATCCGCACGAAACTTTTACGGGCGATTGTTGCACAAGCGGGTAAAAACGTTCAAACTGGTTCAGCGAATTGAAGGTGATGTGACTGCTGTATTTCAAAATCGAGGGAAATTCTTTCTCCGTGTAAGCGGGCGCGTAGGTGTGCGCTCTGCTGCCCATCTCCTCGAAAGCCAATTGCGCTTCGGCAACCGAACTGGCGGTAGAGTAGGGAATGTACTCACGCACAATGGGGAAAACGCTCCACATGGAAAACGCCTTGAAAGCCAGTATGATTTCGACGCCTGCCCGCTCTTTAACCGAACGAATCAATTCAAGATTTTTTCTGAAGCGAACTTCATCAAGCACGAAACAGGGAGAGGGTAGTTGAGAGTAATCAATCATTTTTTAAAGATTATAGAACTAAGATGCAAGAACCAAGACATACGCTGAGTTTATTAGTTTGTTTAATGCAATCTGTGATTGTATGCGGTCACAAAAGTAATTGTTTTACCTTAGATTTTATTATGCAAAGTGAAAGCAAAACCAAAAGTCTTGTTGTTGCAAAAATCCTTAACGCACAAATAGATTATTGCAACTTAAAATTGAGCGGAATAACCACTTGCACTCTGACTTTCTTCCCTTTTAATTCTCCCGGAATCCACTTTGGCATAATGGATACAACCCTTACCGCTTCCATATCTAAAGGGTGGTCAATTCCCCGTGCAACGATTATAGTAGATAAACTGCCATCTTTTTCAACAATACATTTAATCATTACCCGACCTTGAATTTCAGCTTCGTTATAAATGGAGGGAAATTTAATATTCTTGCTGATGAATTGCATCATTGCTTCACTTCCACCCGGAAACTCCGGCATTTTATCAACTACCGTGTAAACCGTAGTGTCTTCTTTTACCACGGTGGTGGATTTTTTGTGTTGAGCAAGTAGAAGTGTGCTGCAACAAAGGAGAAGAAATAAGTAGAGTGTTTTCATATTGATGTTGAGTATAAGTTATACTAAAGCACAGTAGATTATTACCACTAAAAATTGACCCGAATAACCACTTTTACTCTGACTGTCTTAATTCTTGTTATTGGGATTGAATTGCATTTCTAAATATTTTCTGAAGCCAAACGGAAAGGTATATTTCACTCGAACTTTTTTACCTTCTCTCTCTCCAGGAATCCAATGAGGCATTCTTTTAAATACGCTCACAGCCACTTTATCCACTCCATAATCAACTTCACGCACGACTATTATATTTGAAAGACTTCCATCTTTTTCTACAATAAATTGCAGAATTGATCGTCCCATCACGCAGCTTTCAATAGTTTCTGCAGCAAATACGGCGTGCTTGGCTATATAATTATCCAAAGAATCTCTCCCTCCCGGAAATTCCGGCATTTTATCAGCTACCGTGTATATTGTAGTGTCCTCTTTGACCACGGTGGCGGTTTTTTTATGTTGAGCAAGCAGAAGTGTGCTGCAACAAAGGAAAAGAGATAAACAAAGTGTTTTCATGTGTTTGTTTTTATTTTTTACACTAAGGGCACTTGGAACTCGTCCCGACTTTCGGGACTCGTTTCATAATTAGAAAATGAGATTGTTCTGAAAGCCTCAAAACAATGGTTTAACACAAAAACCCCAAGATGCAAAGGAGGCAAGTGCCTGATAATCTTTGTGTCTTAGAGTCTTTGTGTGGACAATTGATGTTGTCTTTATATCTCCAAATCTCCATTTATTATCTCCACCCAAGGCAATCCTTGTATGTTGAGTTGTTCCATAAATGGGTCGGGATTGAACTCTTCGACATTGAATACGCCTGGTTTGCGCCACTGTCCGGTCATAAACATCAGTGCGCCAAGTGTAGCAGGTACGCCGGTGGTGTAGCTCACTCCTTGCGTGCCGGTTTCCTTGTAAGCCGCTTCGTGGCTACAGTTGTTATAGACGTAATATGTTTTCTTTTTGCCATCTTTGATGCCCGTGATACGGCAACCGATGGAGGTCCATCCCGTATAATTTTCGCCCAAATCGCTGGGATTAGGCAACACCGCTTTGAGGAACTGAATGGGCACAATTTTCACGCCGTTGTATTCCACTTCGTCAATACGAGCCATACCAATATTCTGAATCACACGTAGATGAGTGAGATATTCTTGTCCAAAAGTCATCCAAAAGCGGGCACGTTTCAGGGTCGGAAAATTTTTCACCAGCGATTCCAACTCTTCGTGATAAATCACATACGACTCTTTCGGACCAATTCCGGGGTAGTTGAGCGGTCGATGAATTTCGTGCGGCGCAGTTTCCACCCATTGTCCGTTTTCCCAATATTTTCCCTTTTGAGTCACCTCTCGGATATTGATTTCAGGGTTAAAGTTGGTGGCAAAAGCCTTATGGTGATCGCCTGCGTTGCAATCCACAATGTCGAGATATTGAATTTCATCAAAATGGTGTTTGGCCGCATACGCAGTATAGATGCTGGTTACACCCGGGTCGAAACCACAGCCGAGAATCGCCGTCAGACCTGCATCCTTGAAACGTTGCTGATATGCCCATTGCCAGCTGTATTCAAAATGAGCTTCGTCTTTTGGTTCGTAATTGGCTGTATCCAAATAATTTACACCTGTTTCTAAGCAGGCATCCATGATGGTCAAATCCTGATAAGGAAGTGCTACATTGATCACTAACTCGGGTTTGTAATCATTGAACAGCGCTACCAGTTCAGGCACGCTGTCGGCATCCACCTGAGCTGTTTTAATCGCTACACCGGTGCGTTTTTTTACATCGACGGCAATCACATCGCACTTCGATTTTGTGCGACTTGCCAGCATTATTTCGGTGAATACCGCGTGGTTTTGTGCCACTTTGTGAGCCACCACGGTTCCTACTCCGCCGGCTCCGATAATCAATACTTTTCCCATTTTATCTGTATGTATCATCTCATTTTACACTCCAATGGGTGTGCGAATATGAAGTTGATTATTTGTAAGTTAAGCGTTTGGTTGATTCATCGCTTCGGTGATTTTTGCCTCAATTTCGGCAGCCAGTTCAGGGTTGTCTCTCATCACAATTTTTGAAGCATCGCGTCCCTGAGCAATTTTGGTTTCGCCATAACTGTACCACGAACCGCTTTTTTTGATAATGTTGTGTTCAACACCCAAATCGATGATTTCGCCTGTGCGTGAGATGCCTTCTCCAAACATAATGTCGAACTCGGCTTTGCGGAAAGGAGGTGCAATTTTGTTCTTGACCACCTTCACGCGGGTTTGGTTTCCAATCACATTTTCGCCATCTTTTATTTGACCAATGCGGCGAATGTCAAGACGTACAGAGGCGTAAAATTTGAGCGCATTACCACCGGTGGTGGTTTCGGGACTTCCGAACATCACGCCGATTTTGTCGCGCAACTGGTTGATAAATATGCAACAAGTATTTGTTTTATTGATATTTGCAGTCAATTTGCGCAATGCCTGCGACATTAGGCGGGCTTGTAAACCCATTTTAGAGTCGCCCATATCGCCTTCCAATTCAGCTTTTGGGGTAAGTGCTGCTACAGAGTCGATTACAACAATGTCAACGGCCGAAGAACGAATCAATTGATCGGCTACTTCGAGTGCTTGCTCGCCGTTGTCAGGTTGAGAAATAAGCAGGTTGGTCAGGTCAACGCCCAATTTTTCGGCATAGAAGCGGTCGAAAGCATGTTCGGCATCAATAATGGCGGCAATACCACCCGCTTTTTGCGCTTCGGCAATGGCATGAATGGCCAACGTAGTTTTACCCGAAGATTCCGGGCCATAAATTTCAATGACACGTCCACGTGGCAATCCACCGATTCCCAGCGCATTATTTAATCCGATAGAACCTGTAGAGATATAGGCAACCTCTTCTACATGAGTGTCTCCCATTCGCATAATTGTCCCTTTGCCATGATCTTTATCGATTTTTTCCATGGCCAATTGTAAGGCTTTCAGTTTTTCAACAGAAGGTTGTTTGACGTCTTTTTCTGACATAATAGTTTGATATTAAGAAGTTTGTTTTTTTATCTGAAAAAAATATTTTGAAAGAAATTCAGTTGCTATGATTCGTTGATCATAAGTCTTTTAAGTGAATATTCAGGCAATTTTCATTCCGGGTATATCTACCCAATTTGTAGGTCAAAGATAAGATTTATTTTTTGCAATAGACAATAAAGCAGGAAAATTTTGTCAACACTTGGAATTGTGTTTTATAAATCATTATATTTGTAGTCAAAACATTGACCTATGCTATTTTACCCATCCATGTCGCCTGAACGTCGCCGATTTATGCATGCCATTGTGGTGCCATCATTGGTATCATTGGCCTTTGTGCTCGTTTTTGTGGTGCAAAAAGGCATGGAATGGAATTTGGACGGGTGGGGCGTTTTACCCCGCACAATAGAAGGATTGCAGGGCATTTTATTGCATCCGTTTGTGCATGGAGGCATTTCGCATTTGTTGAATAACCTGACTTCATTTTTTGTATTATCCACGGCTTTGTTCTATTTTTATCGCGATGTGGCTTATAAAATACTGATATTCTTGTGGTTGCTTACGGGTGTTTTTCTTTGGATTATTGGTCGCGAAAGTTACCATATCGGGGCAAGTGGTGTGATTTACGGTTTGGCCTTTTTCATCTTTTGGGGAGGTTTGTTGATGCGTAATATCTCATTGATGGCTATATCGTTAGCCATTGTTTTTTGGTATGGAAGCATGGTGTGGGACATGTTGCCCTTTTTACCCAACGAAGCTGTTTCGTGGGAAGGTCATCTGTCGGGCGCGGTGGCAGGTTCTTTATTGGCAGTGATTTTCCGTAAATCATACAACAAACCGGAGGAGGAGATAAATGAAGAAACTGACGAAGATCTGGAGTTGGAAGAAATGGCGATGAGATACGATAAAGAGGCCGAAGAACCTAAAACAGAGGAAAGTTTCGAGGAAGAAAAAGAATAGATTCAATATGTAACTTCAAGAAAATGAACGGATTTATACATAGGATTCCTTTTTTCAGGTTGTTTATTGCACTGGCAATTGGCATCCTGTTTGCTTCATGGTTAGATGTTCCGTTATATATGCTTATAGCGGCTGCATTAGTGGCAATTATTTGTATATCAGTAATTTTCTACATTTCAGATGCTACACAACAATTCAGCAAGCGGTGGCTTTTTGGCGGAGGAATCTTATTGTTGTTAGCTTGTATCGGTGTGTTTGAATTGCAAATGGCTAAAAATCAGGTTGCTTTTCCATTCGATGGTATGAACGGGACTTATCTCACAGAAGTAGTGGATGCGCCTATTGAAAAAGCAAAATCAACATTGTATAAGGTAAATGTATTGAGTTTGTGCGTCAATGGTAAATTTCAGAATATCAATAAAATATCGTTGCTTTATCTTCCCAAAGATTCTACAGGTGCGCGATTCGATTTCGGTGATAAAATATTGGTTAGCACTGTATTTGCCTCTCCACGTTCACCGGGAAATCCGGAAGAATTTGATTTTGGTCAATATCTCAAACTACATGGCATTTCAGCCGCAGGATACGCTGCGAAAGGTCATTATAAATGTGTGGAGAAAGGACATGGTTTTTCTTTGCACGCCACTTCTTCTCACTTACGGCAAAAATTATTGGATGTCTATCGCAAAAATCATATTGAAGGCGATGAATTTGCGGTGGTGTCGGCACTGATGCTTGGATACAACGATGCGTTAACACGCGAATTGATGGACAGTTACAGCGTAACCGGAGCCATGCACGTGCTTTCGGTGTCGGGTTTACACGTGGCAATTATCTGCGCGGTTTTCTACTTTTTGTTAGGCTTTATGGATAAAAAGAGGAGCCTTTTTGTGGCCAAACATCTGATTGTGATTGTGTTGCTTTGGGCATTTGCCTTTCTCACCGGTTTATCCCCGGCCGTGGTGCGTTCTGCTTTAATGTTCTCGTTGATGGCTTTCGGCTATGTAGTGCTACGTAAGCCTCAGATTTACAACACAATATTTTTCTCTGCCTTCATTATGTTACTTTACGACCCCAACTATCTTTTCGATGTCGGGTTTCAGTTGAGCTATTTGGCGGTGATTAGTATCGTCTATTTTGAGCCGAAATTCAAAAAGCTACTGACCGTTAAATTCAAGCCGTTGAAATGGTTATGGGAGCTTACCTGTGTATCGGCAGCAGCGCAATTGGGTACGGCGGCTCTTGGTGTATTTTACTTTCATCGTTTTGCTAACTTCTTTTGGTTGAGCAATATGGTGGTAGTTCCGCTTTCAGGTTTTATTATGTATGCCGCTATGGCGCTTCTGGTGTTTTCTTCGGTACCTGTGGTAGGGCCGATAGTCGCTTTTATCCTGAAATGGTTATTGATTTCGATGAACGAAGGAATTCGGATAATTGAACATTTACCCTTTGCAGCCTACAATATGTGGCTGGATTCCTGGCAATTGGTCATTAGCTCTGCGGCGATAATTCTTATAACGACTTATTTCTCAACCAAAAAATTTTCAATGCTGGTGTTGGGCATGTCGTGTGTGCTGCTCTTTTTGGTGGATGATGTGGTGCGTACGTATCAATCGGCTCATAAACAAGAAGTTATTGTGTTGGCTGATGCAAAGAGCACACATGTGCAATTTGCATGCGGAACCGAGAGTAGCGTTTTTAGTACTGATTCTTTGAAAATGAAGCAATTACTAAAAGCTTACTTTGTAAAAAACGGCATTAATACGTGTAAGGTGATTCCGGAAAATGCTATTTTGTTTTGTGGCAAACATTTCCTTGTGACCAACGATTCCTTGTTTAGAAGAAAGACATCTGAAAAGATACTAAAGGTTGATTATCTGATAATTGGGAATAAAACACGTATTACGATGGAGAAATTGCGTCACTTTGTGGAACCAAATCAGGTGATAATTGACCACACTATTTCAGCATGGTATAGCCGAAAAATAAAATCGGAGTGTGATTCGCTAAAAATTGCGTGTGTAGATACAAAGTTGAGTGGGGCAGTGAGAATAAATCTTCAGTAAATCAATTCGTTATTAAGTAGTCAGCAATTTTTCAAAAGCAATTTCTACCCTTTCAAAATGAAACTGTGCCATAATTTCATCTCTCAACGCACCGATTTGGTCATTGCATAAATTACCGATGCTCCCTTCGTGTGTGTGGTGTATTGCCTTCTCAGGCTTGAAACTACCGGCTTCAATCTCTAAACCCACCTGTTTGTAGGCATCACGAAATGGAACACCGGACGATGCCATTTGGTTCACTGTTTCTACACTGAATAACAAATCGTAACGTGGATCATCTAAAATATGGTCGTTGACAGTTACTTTGTCCATCATCAAAGTGGTCATTTCAATGCAATCGTTCAATTCGGAAAAAGTCGGCACAAAGCACTCTTTGGTGATTTGCAAATCGCGGAAATAGCCAGAGGGTAAATTGTTGACAATCATCGATATTTGTTGCGGAATAACCTGAATTTTGTTGCATTTTGCACGTGTCAACTCAAATACATCAGGATTTTTTTTGTGTGGCATAATGCTAGAACCGGTGGTAAAAACATCGGGCAACTTGAGAAATCCAAAATTCTGACTTGAGTACAGACAAGCGTCAAAGGCTAATTTTGAGAGGGTTGCAGCTACTGAGGCTAAAGCTGTCGTAACCACGCGTTCCATTTTTCCTCTTCCCATTTGGGCATACACAACGTTGTAATTCATTGAGTCAAAACCCAACAAATCGGTGGTTAATTGGCGATTAAGAGGAAACGAAGAGCCATATCCGGCTGCTGAACCGAGCGGGTTACGATTCGTAACTTTATATGCAGAAAGAAGCAGTTGAAGGTCGTCGGCAAGGCTCTCGGCATACGCACCAAACCATAGTCCAAACGAAGATGGCATGGCTATTTGCAGGTGAGTGTATCCCGGCATCAGTATATCTTTGTAGCGATTACTTTGAGCCACCAGCACATCGAAAAGCCGACACACGTTGTCCACCGTTTTTTGTATTTCGGCACGGGCAAAGAGTTTCAGGTCGAGCAGCGCCTGATCGTTACGCGAACGCCCGCTGTGAATTTTCTTACCCACTTCTCCCAGTGTACGTGTCAGCATCAGTTCTACCTGAGAATGAACATCTTCCACACCTTCTTCTATCACAAAATCACCTTTTTGAGCAATTTTATAAATATTCTTCAGCTCCGATAAAAGTTGAGCGAGCTCTTGTTTTTCGAGTAACCCGATGGTTTCGAGCATAGTGATATGGGCCATTGAGCCGAGCACATCATACTGAGCCAGAAAAAGATCCATTTCCTGGTCATGACCAATGGTAAAGCGTTCGATGGCTTTATCTGTCGGTACTCCTTTGTCCCACAATTTTTGCGCCATTTTTATCGGAATTGTGTGTTGAATTTATGCGTATTTAATGCCTGCAAGAGCATCGGCAAACTGATCTACAAACTGTTGCAGCCGTCCTCCAAACATCATTTTGACCATCGGAGGAATATCGGCTTGTACCTTTACCTGCATCTGAGTATCGTTATTAGCAACTTCGTTGAGATGAATCCAAAGATTGAAATCAATGGGAGCGTCATCCGACCCGAATTTTATCATTTTAGAGGGTTCTCGCTCAACAATTGATAATTCGATTTTGCCTATAGGATTGACCGAAAACTGACATTTATTTTCGTGAAACTCCAAATCGCTAATGCTGTTGGACGGAAGTAAATGTCTTGAGTTTTCCAGATTTCTCAAATCGGATAGTGTTCCAAAAATCGTTTCTTCAGTAGAAGTAATGGTTTTTATAGCGCTTTCAAATGTTGTCATTTAGTTTATTTATGGGTGGTAGGGAGCCATTTGGCAGGATTGTGGCGCCACTCTTGCAATGTTTTGATTTCGGTTTCCGATATGTAGTCGGTTGCTAAAGCTACATTGAGAATTGCATCATAGTTACTCAGTGTAATAAGCTCTACATTAGCATCTTTGAACTGTTTTGCGGCAATCGGGAATCCGTAAGAAAAGATAGCCAACATGCCTATTACTTCGCTGCCATCGTTGCGAATTGCCTCTACGGCTTTCAGACTGCTGCCTCCGGTCGAAATCAAATCTTCAATTACCAACACTTTGCTACCCGGACGCAAATCACCTTCAATAAGATTTTCCAGACCGTGATCTTTAGGTTTAGACCGCACATACACGAATGGCAGATTCAATTCGTCGGCTACCATAGCACCTTGTGCAATAGCTCCCGTTGCCACACCGGCAATGGCGGTAGCTTCGCCAAAATGTTCGCATACTAAACGGGCAAGCTCTATTTTGATAAAGTTTCTGATATCAGGATATGACAGGGTTTTGCGGTTGTCACAATATATTGGTGATTTCCATCCCGAGGCCCACGTGAAAGGATTGTTAGGCTGTAACTTTACAGCTTTGACCTTAAGTAATTTTTCTGCAACGATATGCTCTAACTGTTTCATGGGAAAATATGTTGTATTTTTGTAATAATAAAAATCAGGAATTGATGAGATGTTCTTAGGGTTGCGCTGAAGCTTTGTCTTTCAATAGTTTGTGTAAACTAAAGATTCAATCAACCGTGTTTTTTCAAAAAACAATAACTGGCACAAAGATACGGATTTAGAGCCTAACTTAATGTTGTCAAGACAAAAAAATATAGAACGTCATTTTAACTGCATAGAATAAACACTGTAGTCGGTATATTATGGCTACTTTTGTGCCTTCTAAACACCAATTTAATATGCCCGATATTACCTTTCAGATAACAGAAGACGGTTCGCATACATTATATGTACCTGCTATGGATGAGCATTATCACTCAGTGCATGGTGCCATACAGGAGTCACGGTTTGTCTTTCTTCAAGCCGGTTTGGAGGCTTGTAATGTAGCCGAACCCTCCATTTTTGAGGTGGGTTTTGGAACCGGGCTTAATGCATTTCTCACGGCAATTGAGGCTACGGAGAAACAGCGTATCATCCGATATACTGCGGTTGAACTCTATCCTTTAAATAATGAGCAGGTTGCGCAATTGAACTACACCAAAAAACTTGATAATTCCGAGCTTTTTGCCGATATTCATGCCGCAAAATGGAACGAATGGCAAGAAATTCTCACCAATTTTCATGTGAAAAAAATAGAAGCCGATTTTTCTCACATGAAATTGGATGAAAATGAATACGATATTATCTTCTTCGATGCCTTTGCTCCCAACAAACAGGAGGATTTGTGGCAACAACAAATCTTCGATAACCTCTTTCGAAGCCTAAAGACGGAAGGCATTTTTGTAACCTATTGTGCTAAAGGAGTTGTTCGTAGAATGTTACAAGCTTCCGGATTTTTAGTGGAACGCTTGCCCGGTCCTCCAGGGAAGCACGAAATGTTGCGTGGACGTAAGCCGGTTTTATGACTGATTTTTGCTACCTTTGCAGGTTGTTTTTTCCAAAAAACGGAGGTGTTTTTTATTCTGTAGAAAAAACAGGTTACAGGCAGAAAACCAGACGCTATGCTCGATTTTGCATTATTCCTTTCCCGGTCTTTATCCCTCAAAGAAATTGATTTTTTGGTGGAAGAGATATATGTTGCACCTCCACGTATTGACGAACTACTTGACTTACTTGACCATGAAAATAGTCAGTTAGCCTGGCATGCTGCCTGGGTGCTTCAAAAAGTATTTAGAAAATATCCCGAGTTTTTTTCCGAGAAAATACTGAAGCGACTCACGGAAAAGGCAATATCAGCAAATACAGAAGGTATGAGGAGATTAACACTCAGCATCGTTTCCTTTGCCGACTTGCCCGATGAAATACCCGTATCTCTTGTCAACAGTTGTTTTGAGTGGATGCTTTCAGTCAAAACATCAATAGCCGTGAAAGCGCTTAGTATTCATTATCTGCATCGCATTTGCAAGCAGGAACCGGATATGTTGCCGGAATTGCAATTGAGTGTAATCCAATTGCTCGAAACTACCGATACGGCAGCAATTCGTTCGGTAGCAAAAAAGGTATTAAAAGATTGATTTTTAGCCATTATTTAGATTTTCATTATCACATGCAACAAAATATAGAAGAAGAGCTTATAGAGGTGTACGGCGCTCGCGTGCACAACCTGAAAAATATTGATGTAACCATTCCCCGCAACAAACTTACGGTAATTACCGGACTGAGTGGTAGCGGCAAATCATCGCTGGCGTTCGATACCATATTTGCCGAGGGTCAACGGCGCTACATTGAGACTTTTTCAGCTTATGCCCGCAATTTTCTCGGCAATCTTGAGCGTCCAGACGTGGATAATATTACCGGACTCAGCCCCGTGATTTCAATCGAACAAAAGACCACCAACAAAAATCCCCGTTCGACAGTCGGTACTACTACCGAAATATACGACTTCCTGCGATTGCTCTATGCCCGTGCGGGGGAGGCTTATTCGTACATTTCGGGTGAGAAAATGGTGAAATATACCGATGACGAAATTCTGACCTTGATTTTCAAACATTACGAAAACAAGAAAACCTATATTTTGGCCCCTTTGGTAAAAAACAGGAAGGGACATTATAAGGAGTTGTTTGAACAGGTACGCAAAAAGGGTTATCTCCATGTGCGCATTGATGGGCAGATTAAGGAAATAATGCCGGCCATGCGGGTAGATCGTTATAAAAATCACGATATAGAAGTGGTAATCGACAAACTTGTGGTGTCAGAAAGCGATGATCGCCGGCTTAAATCATCTATTGGCACAGGAATGCAGCAAGGCAACGGCACCATTATGTTGCTCGACCATGCATCGGGTGAAATCCGTCACTTTAGTCGTCAACTTATGTGTCCTACTTCAGGCATTTCTTATAGCGAACCGGCTCCTCACAATTTTTCGTTCAATTCGCCGCAAGGTGCCTGCCCAAAATGTAAGGGTTTGGGGTACGTCAATCAAATAGATA
>Ga0302272_1000658_pt1 | contig 15561 bp, 10 predicted proteins | sample III_Bog_N1_2_FD_198772 | JGI IMG/M metagenome (GOLD analysis project Ga0302272, IMG submission 198772) | Peat permafrost microbial communities from Stordalen Mire near Abisko, Sweden - III_Bog_N1_2 | ecosystem: Environmental > Terrestrial > Soil > Wetlands > Peat | place: Sweden: Abisko...
GCTATATATCCGAATAGTTTACGCAGAAAAGGGTTTGATTTTGGAATCAGTTCTGCTGCTTCCTGGCGGCTGAATGAATCAATAGTAGGGTCGTGGAGTCGTGCGGCAAACATACCGTAAGCAATGGTTTGTGCATACACATCGGCAAATCCTTTGGGTGTAATGTCGTGAATAAGAATTTGCTTGAAAGCATTCATCTGGTCTTTCAGCGTACTGTTTTCCTGATTCTCTTCATCACTGGTCAATGCCTTTTCAATCACCTCCGACAGAAGACGTGCTTTGCCTGCCATCATCTCAGCCAATTTCTTCGAACTCTTTATTGTTTGCCCAATGTGTGTACAAAAGTCTTTTATAAAGTTCTCGAAACTTGCAAAATTTTCGGGAATAGAAATAATTCGACCACCCCCAACCCCTCCGGAGGAGGAGAATTTACCACCCTGTCCTGCGGACACCCCTCCAGAGGAGGCGATTATTTCGCCAATGGAAATTTTGGTAACAAATTCGCCTTCCCGATAAAGCACAAAAGTGAGATAATCAGTAAAAATAAGGTTGCTGAGCGAAGCTTTGTAACGGTCGAACTGTTCTTTGTTTCCTGTTTTCTTTACTCCTTCAAGGTCGCGGTCGCCAATATCTTTTGCTTCGATAAATCCCACCGGAATATCTTTCATTGTGAGAATATAGTCGGGTGCTCCACACTTTTGCCGTTTAGGTTCGTTGGTTGCCCTTATCTTTGGCACAATACTTTCGATAAGCGTCTGCAAGTCGCCCCGAAAAGTATGTTCAGTAGCATTTCCAAGTGTGTAACGTTGGTTTATGTTGTCGATATATTGGTCTAAAGTCATAGGACTGTATTTTCGATTTCAGATGTATTTCTCACCTTTTTGCCACCGTTTATCTCTTATCTTTATTAATGCAAATGTACAATTTATTTTGATAAAAACAGATAATTTGTCTTTTAATGTCACTATTATGTAATAAAAAAATGGAAAAAACCTTTCGCAATGGTAAATGATTAATTGTGAATGATAAATGAGATGGTACTCTGTTGTTTTGGAGTCCTAAAATCACCACACAATCAACACCGTAGCACGTTACATTTTCTTCTCTTACTTTTCCGGCAGCATTGTCCTGTTCCTCTCTACAAGGAGAGGGGTGAGCGGAGAGGTCGGTTACTAAAGTTTTGACGCAATTCGATTATTTATAACTTTATAATAATCAACTAGCATCTGCGATTTTCTGCGCCATCGGCGGGAGGATAAAACAGTCTGTTTTCCGCAGATTTTGCAAATCTACGCGGAGAATTTGCTATTAAAAAAGATACCTCCACAGTCTATTGAATAGACCCATAGACCCATCCTTTCTGACACAGTTTATTGAATAGACCCCAGTTTATTGAATAGACCCGAATAGACCCAAAAATGGCTTCAACTCTGGTGAAAAATGCTCCAACTCTGGTGAGAAATGCTTCAACTCTGGTGAGAAATGCTTCAACTCTGGTGAAAAATGCTTCAACTCTGGGGAGAAATGCTCCAACTCTGGTGAGAGTTGCTTCAACTCTGGTGAGAGTTAAAGCAAAAAGGGGGAGAGTTAAGGCATTGTTTTTGGCTTTATAGCCAATAAAGAGGGTGATTTTATGTGATGTAGACACAAAAAATGCGGGAGTGCAGCTTTGTGTTGTACCCCCGCCTACATATGTTATTTTTTGTTGGATAAAAAATCAATTAGCCAATTCCGGTTATACCTTTGCCCCTTCAATTGAGATTGACATTTATGTATACACGGAATTCAGTACGCACCTTTATCGCCTTTTTTCTGCTAACGCTCTCCACGGGCTCCATGCTGGTTAAATCGGCTCACTGTGCGTTGATTCCTCACGAGGTAAACTGTGTTGTTTCTCACGAACATACTACGGTTGCCATTGATAATACCGACAACTGTCCGATATGCGCGTTCGATTTTTATCCGGTGCTTGTTCAAACTCCGAACCTGTTACCCGATGCACAATTATTCTCTTACGCCGAAATTACGCCTCAATTATCGGATGTTATTCTGCGTCAGTCCACACACCTCTTTTTATTACGCGCACCTCCTGCTGTCTGATTGTCAGCACCGTATCTCCACTCAAATTTTTTTATTAATCAAGACTAAAATATAGGGTTATCTCTATTTTTTAATGTCTTGTAATCTTCGTGTTTATTCCTGTTTACAGGAACTTCACTTGATGCAATTTACATAACTTATTATGCAAAAACTAACTATATTTCTATCGCTGTTTCTTATTTCCACAGGGCTTTATGCCGTTCCTATTGTATCGGGAAATACTACGCTACAGGGAAAGATAACCGACAAAGCAACCGGCGAACCGTTGATTGGTGTAGCCATCTATTTTCCCGATGTGAAAACAGGTGCTGTAAGTGACGAAAGCGGTGCGTATAAAATAAACAATCTACCGAAAACAACTTTAGAGGTGCAGGTAACTTATATGGGACATCAGTCAGTACTCACCACCATCGATTTGCGCAAGACCTCTTTTCAGAACTTTATGCTCGAAGAGTCGTCGGCAAAGATAGACGAAGTGGTGGTAACCGCCGTGTCGGGTGCCACGCAATTAGTACGCACGCCCACACCTATTTCTTTGGTCGCCAAAACAGAGCTTCTGCGTGCCGCTTCCACCAATCTGATGGATGCTTTGGCTTCGCAACCGGGCATTTCGCAAATTACTACGGGTGGAGGAATCTCCAAACCTGTAATCAGAGGCCTGGGTTACAATAGGGTAGTGGTGGTTAACGACGGTATTCGTCAGGAGGGACAACAATGGGGCGATGAACATGGTATTGAGATTGACGAACAGGCAGTAAACAAAGCGGAGATTCTGAAAGGACCGGCAAGTCTGATGTATGGTTCGGATGCAATGGCTGGAGTGATTAGTCTTTTTTCGGCACCCACATTGCCCGAAGGAAAAATAGAGGGAAATGTGCTTGCGAACTATCAGACCAATAACGGGTTGATGGCTTATTCTCTCAATCTGGCAGGGAATAAGAAGGGAATTATCTGGGATTTGCGCTATAGCGATAAACGGGCACATGCCTACAGGAATAGTTACGACGGATATGTCTATAATTCAGGATTTCAGGAACATGCCTTTACCGGTCTTGTCGGTCTGAATAAGGAGTGGGGCTATTCTCACCTTACTTTCAGCACCTATCAACTCACCCCGGGCATCATTGAAGGAAACAGAGACAGCATTTCGGGTAAATTTATCAAACCCGTTGCACTGAATGCCACCACCGAAGGTACTGCAATTGCTACCAATGCCGATGCAATGAGTTATAGTCACGGAATGCCCTATCAGCAGGTGACACATTACAAAGCGGTATGGAACAGTAATGTTATACTCGGAGATGGCAGCCTGAAAACCACAATCGGTTATCAGCAAAACCGCCGTCAGGAGTTTGAAGATGTGCTTGACCCCACTCATTACGGACTATACTTTCTGTTGAATACCGTCAACTACGATGTGCACTACATATTGCCTCCCACAAAGGGCTTTACTGCTTCGTTCGGGATAAACGGTATGTATCAGCATTCGCAAAACAAAGGAGAGGCGTTTCTGGTACCCGAGTATAAGCTCTTCGATGCAGGTCTTTTTGCCATAGCAAGCAAAGCCTTAGGTCGATTCGATATTAGCGGAGGCTTACGCGTTGACAACCGTCATGAGCATGGCGATGATTTATATCTTAATGGTGCAAATGTACCTACAAGCGGCTCCAACCCATCGGCAACCCATCGATTTACTGCTTTTACCACCAATTTTAGTGGTGTAACAGGAAGTCTGGGTGCAAGCTGGCGCATTACAAACGATTTACATGCAAAGTTCAATCTCTCAAGAGGTTTCCGTGCTCCGAATATTGGCGAACTGGCTTCAAACGGGGTGCACGACGGGACTGTTCGTTATGAGATAGGCGACCCGAATCTCAAATCGGAACACAGTCTGCAGGTCGATTTTCAGGTAGGTTACTCCTCCCGCTATTTCTCGGCAGAAGTCGATCTGTTTTCCAATCGCATCAATAATTTTATCTTCTCCCGCAAGTTAAACGGTGTTGCCGGAGGCGATTCTATTACTAACTGGTATCAGACTTATAAGTTTGTGTCGGGCAAAGCGCAAATTATGGGTGGCGAAGCCACTGTCGATATTCATCCTATCGACCAACTGCACTTCGAAAACAGTTTTTCGTATGTAAGTTCGGTGCAGCTCAATCAATCCGATTCGACAAAATACCTGCCCATGACACCTGCACCCAAATGGAAATCCGATTTGCGTCTGGATCTGCTTCGTCATGGCAAAGTATTGAAAAACGCGTATATTAATATAGGTTTGGAACACTATTTTGCACAAAATCATTACTATGCAGCCTTCGGTACCGAAACTGCCACACCGGCTTACACTTTGCTCGAAGCCGGAATAGGGGGCGATATTGTGCATAAAGGAAAGACTGTATGTTCTCTTTATATCAATGGCAATAACCTTACCGATGCCGCCTATCAAAGTCACCTCAGCCGTCTGAAGTATGAAGATGTAAACAATGCAACGGGAAGGGAAGGAGTCTATAATATGGGACGTAACTTCAGTATCAAACTCTTGGTGCCAATTGGTTTATGAAATTGACAATTGACAGTTGATAGTTGACAAAGGGTCATCCTGATGCTCTTTTTTGAAGGTTTCAAGAAACAGGGGTTGTGCATGAAGAACCCTGAATTCTGTATTACAAACCGTTTCATATTTTACAGGCTTTTCAATTGCTGTCCCTTGAAAGGGGCGGCATGAAATATCACACTCTATTTGGCTTTAGCCAAACGAATCAAAAAATATTTGGCTAAAGCCCATTCTATCATCATCATTGCTATCCGTCCCTTAAAAGGGACGGCAATTGAACAAACATTATGGATTGTAATTACTTATCCTGAAGTCGTTTAAGAAATATGTCGTACCTGCGGCACTCAAACTTCAAATGGCATATTGATATGTTATATATATGTCATCCCGAAGGGATTTCAATGCCGGAGGCATGATATATTTATAGCAGTAAAGGGGCAAAGCAAGAGAAGTTACGTAGGAACGACATATCTTTGAAAGACATACAATGCACTTCTTTTTTATAGGTGTAATCTATGTCCAACACTCACGAACACTTGTTGATATGAGAAAAATAATGCAACTTTGCATTGAAAATCAATCTCTCATAACCTATTCACTTATTGATAATTATTAATTACTACCATGTTTACTGAATTCAAAAGGCTATCTTTCAGGCACAAAAACAATAAACCGTGGTACTATGCCCTTAATCATATACGGCGGTTTTTGCCCTCTTCATTTTATCAAAAGCAGCTGGCAAAGAAACTGGAATCGCTCAGGGAGTATGATGCCGACTATGTGGCGAAAAGAGTGAATTATTACAATCGCCTTGAGAAACCGTGTAACTTGTCCGGTTCGGCAATTTCATTGTCGCAGTTTAAACTGGGAAAGAAGCAAAAAACCTATTTTTTCGATAGTCACGAATATACCCGGTACTTTAATCAGCAACTCAGGGCTCATTTTCTGTTTGGCGATATTTCGTATGTGCCCGATGTACCTTCTATAGTCAAAAGTCGCCCCATTGAAGGCGATGTAAGCAATTCGGTAGTACTGAATCTTGATAAAATCCGTCATTTCCTTTTTGTAAACGACACCAAACGATTTGAAGATAAAAAGAATATGCTGGTAGGTCGTTCCAAGGCAAGGCAGGCGCACAGGTTACGTTTTCTGGAGATGTATTTTCATCATCCGCTTTGCAATATCGGGCAGGTAAATACCGATGTCAACCTGCAGTTTCTTGCCAATCGCATGACCATCAGCGAACATCTTGGCTATAAGTTTATTCTATGTCTCGAAGGAAACGATGTGGCCAGCAATCTTAAATGGGTAATGTCGTCGAACTCTCTTGCTGTGATGCCCCGTCCGGTGTATGAAACCTGGTTTATGGAAGGAACGCTTATTCCCGACTATCACTATGTGCTGATTAAAGACGACTACTCCGATTTGGAAGAACGCATGCGCTACTACAGCACCCATATTGAGGAGGCATTGCAAATAATTGAACATGCACACCAGTATATCAGTCAATTTAGCAATAAAGCACAGGAAGATTTGATTTCGCTTCTGGTGTTGCAAAAATATTTTCAACACACAGGACAACTCTCGGAATAAAGCATTTCATAGTATTAGCCTAACACTCTTAAATTATGCACCCACAACCGGCTTTTTTCAGATATTCTCTATTGATGCTTTTCATGCTAAGTGTCACTTATTTAAGTATGGCTCAACAACCCAATGAGCCGATGGCAACGGGCAAGTTTGAACCCACATGGCAATCGCTTCAACAGTACAAAGCTCCCGAATGGTTTCGCAATGCCAAGTTTGGTATCTGGGCACATTGGGGTCCGCAATGTCAACCCGAACAAGGTGATTGGTATGCACGTTCCATGTATATAGAAGGCAGTGCTCAGTATAAATGGCAGGTGCAACACAACGGACATCCTTCCGAGTTTGGCTTTAAAGATGTCATTCATCAGTGGAAAGCCGAAAACTGGAATCCCGAAGCATTGGTAAAGTTCTATAAGAAAGCAGGTGCACGCTATTTCTTCGCCATGGGCAATCACCACGACAACTTTGATATGTGGGACAGCAAGTATCAACCCTGGAATTCGGTGAATATAGGCCCTCAAAAGAATATTATAGACGGATGGGCAAAAGCAGCCAGAAAGAACGGATTGTATTTTGGTGTCAGTATACATGCGGCACATGCCTGGTCTTGGTATGAAACCGCTCAAAGAGGAGATAAAGAAGGTGATAAGGCAGGTGTACCCTATGATGGTAAACTAACCAAAGCCGATGGCAAAGGTAAATGGTGGGATGGCCTTGATCCGCAGGATTTGTATGCACAAAATCATGCATTAAGTGCATCAAGCGACAAATCAAACTCCATTCACGGACAATGGGAGTGGGGAAATGGCGCTTCGGTACCTTCTGTGGCTTATTGCAATAAGTTTTATGATCGGACGGTTGATTTAATCAATAAATACAATCCCGATTTGATCTATTTCGATGATACCGCCTTGCCGCTTTGGCCGGTAAGCGATGCAGGACTGCGTATTGCTGCTCATTATTACAACCATAATATGCAGCAACACAATGGTAAACTCGAAGGGGTAATTTTTGGTAAGGTATTGACCGACGAACAAAAACAATGTATGACATGGGATGTGGAACGTGGCTCTCCCGATAAAATTCAACCGCTTCCATGGCAAACATGTACCTGCATTGGTGACTGGCACTATAAACGTTCTATCTATGAAAATGATAAATATAAAACGGCCAAAACGGTTGTCTGTATGCTTGCCGATATTGTAAGCAAAAACGGTAATTTATTACTCAACATTCCCGTGCGCGGCGACGGCACCATTGACGACAAAGAAATGAAAGTGGTAGAAGAGGTTGGTAAATGGATGGCGGTGAATAGTGATGGTATTTATGACACTCGTCCATGGAAGATATTTGGAGAAGGTCCTACGGCAGAGAATGCAAATCCGATTAAAGCTCAGGGATTTAATGAAGGAAAAACAACTTATTCGTCGAAAGATATTCGGTTTACCACTAAAAACGGGGTACTTTATGCCATTGTGCTGGGTTGGCCCGAAGAGGGCAAAGTGGTTATCAAATCGCTTTCGGTCAATAATCCTCTCCATCCCGCAAAGGTAAAACAGGTGGAACTGCTTGGCAGTGGCAAGGTCAAATTTAGCGTTGATAACAATGGATTAACCGTATCTCTTCCTGTAAAAAAGAGCAGCGATATGGCATTTGTGCTGAAGATAAAATAAATAATGGAATGTACAGATAAATTAACGCGATGGATTCTAAAACTGAGTCCAGGTAAGGCATATTTGATATTTGGATTATTATTTATTTTGTTTCCTGTTTGGCTTCGGCAAGTAGGATTATTTGTTATTAAAAAGAGAGGAAAGAGAGGCTTGATTTTTGAGGTGTTTTGCTTGGTTTTTATTATTTCGGCTTTGAGTTCAATTATCATAAGTTGTTTGTTTCAATTACACACACAAGATATACCTCATTTTTTCAATTTAATGATACCAATATTAGTCTTTGGAAGTTGGTTTATTAGTAATGGGATTGCAAGTAAATATATGATTGATTATGAAAAGAGGGATAGTGAATATTTTTTTGGCTTTGCACGCATTATACCAGCTTATATGTTCCGGTTTTTTCATTTGTGTTTTTATCCCATTACTATTTATTGGCTTCAAAAAGAGATAAATAAATATGAAGCATGAGGTATTTTACTGATTTATCGCGTATCTAAATAAAAAGCATTATGATTATATCACCCACATTAAAAACGATAATGAAACGAGCTATGTAAATTATTTACACTCAGATGAATGATTATTTTGGTAAGTGCTATACGTCCTTAGTGTATAAAATAAAAATAAACACATGAATAAAATTTTTAAAATCAAAGCATTAGTTGCTATTTTCTTTTGTTGCTTAAGCCTTACAATGCTACATGCAACTCTCGCATTGCCCAATATTCCGGCTACACAATATCTGATTACTAACTATGGTGCATTGACCTCAAGTCTGGATAATTCAACAGCTATTAATGCAGCTATTACTGCGGCAAGCACCGCCGGAGGTGGCACAGTTGTAATTCCTGCAGGTACATTTCTGAGCGGTCCCATTACAATGAAAAGTAATGTGAATCTCTATATCTCTGCAGGTGCAATTTTACAATTGATGCCTTACGGTACAGGAAATGGAACTCCCGCCGGTTCTTATCCCAACAATGGTACGACCGATTCTTATGCCAATTTTATTTATGGACAGAATTTGAATAACATTGAAATTAGTGGTTCGGGAACAATTGAAGGTAATGGTAACGACTGGTGGGCTGCTTATAAAGCCAACAGTAACGTTTCAAGGCCATGTGTCATTCGTTTCAAAGCGTGTAATACAGTCTTAATTACCGGTATAACAATTCAAAACGCGCCCAATGTGCATATTACTCTTGGACAAAGCGGTAGTGCCCGTGGTTCCAACGGAACGATTTCGTATGTCACAATCTCAGCGCCTTCCAATTCTCCCAATACCGATGCCATTGATACCTGGTATTGGAACGATATTGAAATTCACCATTGCACTCTTTCCGAAGGTGATGACAATGTCGCGATAGATAGTTATACCAAGAATATTAAGATAAGTAATTGTACATTAGGCACCGGCCACGGTATTTCGGTGGGTAGTTATACCACAGATGTGCAGAATGTAAGTGTGGATAGTTGTACTTTCAGTGGAACAACCAATGGAATTCGCCTTAAGTCCAACCGTACACGTGGTGGTCAGGATTCAACCTTTGTATATACAAATATCACGATGAATAATGTGCAGTATCCTTTTTACATTACCAGTTGGTACGACAGTGAACCTTATCCTGCATCATCGCAAACCGCAACTACAGTTACCTCTACCACCCCAATTTGGAAAAACATTACGTTCAAAAACATTACAGTGACAAATGCTACGTATGGAGGCATCATTTACGGACTGCCTGAAGCGTATGTGAAGAATATTGTTTTTGATAATGTAAAGATTAGCGCAACTTCTAAGGGTTTAGTTGCAGATTTTATTGATGGATTGCAATTTATTAATTGTTCGTCGATTACCATTCCGGGCGGCAAAGGCAATGCAATCATGTCAGGCCCATCAACTACTACAGGGACTCCATATAATGCCACTATTTCAGGAATTAATACAACCAGTGGCGTATCCACATCATGTACTTCATCGGGTATTGAAGAGGTGAGTGCAGCACCAAAGTTTTCTTGTTTCCCGAATCCTTTAATTGGAGATAATCTCACCATTAAATCTGATAATAAAATTTCAAAAGTAAGAATTTATTCTTTGACCGGAGTTGAAATTAAAGAAATAGCAGGAAATCACCTGACTCAGCTTCCAATTAATCTGATCGGTGTTCAAGCCGGATATTACCTTATTAATGTGTTGTTAGAAAATGGAACGAGTAGCTCTGTAAAACTGATAAAGGAATAAAACACTCGCGCATTGAAAGGAATTGAATTATCTTGCATGTAAATAAAACGAAGTAATTTATAATATTAAAAGGCCGGATAGGATTGAATTTCTATTCGGTTTTTTTCATAAAATCATTTTTCCATTATCATACTGATTAAAGTCGTAATTTCTATTGCATTTTCATAGGTTTTTATTTTGTTAAATAAAAACCTATTTGTATCTTTGACTCGCTTTTGATTAAAAAAATATTTTTTTAGGTCAACGAAAGTAGGAAGACTCGGAAAATCCTTCAAAGAGTACGGAGCGTTTGTCGAAAAGCTTTACGAGTAGACAAATCTAATATTTAATACGATGAGAAAATTAGTTAGTATTTCGTGCGTAGTAGTTCTTCTGTGTGCTGTAATGCCGTTAAGTGCACAAACTAAAATTGGGGTTAAAGGAGGGATGAATATTTCAAACATGTCCATAACAACTTCAGGTATTACCATGTCTCTTTCATCACTTGTCGGATTTAATGTAGGAGTTGTTGCCGAAATTCCTATTGTAAATGATTTGTTTTTGCAACCGGGTTTGTTGTTCACAACAAAAGGAACTACGGTCAAATTGCAAAGTATTAATATGACGGAAAGACTTGATTATCTTGAAATTCCAATTAATGCAATGTACAAATTTAAATTAGGCTCTTCGTCCAAACTTTTATTATTTGCCGGACCATATATTGCATATGGCATTGGAGGTAAAGATAGTAGTACCGGAGAATCGGTGAAATTCTCAGGAGCTAACAAAGATTTTAATGCATTCGATTGTGGCTTAAACTTTGGCCCGGGTTTGGAAGTAGGCAATTTTCAACTTACTGCACAATATTCTTTAGGATTGGCCAATATGTCTCCTACTTCAGTAGCTACAGCCAAAAATAATGCATTTAATTTCTCAGTCGCTTACTTGTTCAATATAGAAAAATAATCAATTTAATAGTTGAGACGTTTTTTATAACGTTCATGTAAACAATAAAAGACCGGATAGGATTGAATTTCTATTCGGTCTTTTTTATGAATATATTTTCTATTATTGTACAAAAACGGGTTTTTGAATGTGTATAAATGGTTAATAATTGAAGGAGATGATATGCTTTTTATGAGGTAATATAATAAATAATAGTGAGTATTGTATTGATAATTTTGCAATTAACAAATAGTATAAAAGTACAAAAAGTATTATTGTGAAATTAATATTGTGTTTTAATGGTGAGTTATTTTGTTAAATGAAAATATAGTTGTATCTTTGTTAAGCTTTAGATTTAAAAAAGTATTTTTTTAGGTCAACATAAGCAGGAGTATCCGGAAAATCCTACAAAGAGTACGGAGCGTTTGTCGAAAAGCTTTACGAGTAGACAAGTCTAAAATTTAATGCCATGAGAAAATTAATTTTGTTGGCAATTTTTGCCGTAAGCATTGTTTTTACAAGTAATGCACAGTTTAAAATTGGTGCTAATCTGAATGTAGCTTTCCCAACCGGAAACATGAGTAATGGTGTTGGAATTGGTGTTGGTGGTACTATCACTGGTCTTTATGAGTTTTCGAAAAGCTTTTCTGCCGGAGTACAAACCGGATATATCAGCTTTGCGCAAAAAAACAATAGTGGTGTTACTTACTCAATAATCCCTATTACGGCTGTAGGTAAATATTACTTTTCAGAATCGAATTTCAAACCTTATATCGGAACTGATCTTGGATTTTATTTATCAAAAGCTTCTGCATCAGTATTAGGTTACTCAATTTCGGCTTCAACTACTGACTTTGGAGTTGCTCCAACCATCGGATTTGAATATGTTTTATCGGGTAATCTTTCATTGGATGCAAATGTAAAATATACAAATATATTTTCATCGGGTTCTTCAGCCACTTACCTTGGAGTTGGGGTTGGCATAGCATACAAATTCTAAGAATATCATAACTATTAAAAAAATGAGGATATCCAAGACTTCTTGGACATCCTCATTTTTAGTTTAAAGTAAAATGCTACTTATTCGTTATATGTGGGCAGTGCTGAGTTCTTGGCAGAGTAACGTAGCATCTGTTCGGCATATCCTTCAGTGTACGAAATCTTAATGTCTTTGATGTTGCCTTTTGCATCTTTCACCGGAGTCAGCACCGGATTGACAAAGCCTTTGTAAGGTTTCAAATCAAGTTTCTTATAGCGGGCAAGCACTTCCTGATGTAGTTTATGATCTACCTGTACGCCATAGTTTTCGACCAATGATTTTGCTCCTTCAAAATCACCTCCCGATTTCACACGTTGAATTTCGCCTAATAGCGTACCCAGCAATTTGTGCATTTTTTCGTAGTCATTTACCACTACAAAAGTTTTTCCATCGCGCACTTTGAATTCCACCACATTGTCGGCTTTACCGTGCTCATATACCCAACGGGCAATCAACTGGCGGTTGCGCATGTGTGCCTCTTCAATGTTCTTGCCGGGTTCAATGCGGGTGAGTTGTGTCATCAGACCATTCATCATATACTTGTAATATTCGGCTTTATAGGCATCTTTATTGGGAAGAATACCCAGTTCTACCAACTTGGAATCGCCCACGTAGTAGAGCCCGAACAGGTCGGCACGCGCCTCTTCGATGGTAGAACCGTATGCTTTGAGGGCATCAGGATCCACTCCCGGCAGCAACTTGCCCGAACCGTGACCCAGACACTCGTGAAGGTCGGTATGCAGCACATCGGTCTGAAAACCATAGTTTTTCATTGATTTCAATTCGGTATTACTCCATACAAACTCTTCGTTGAAACCGCTTTTTTGAGCGGCTTTGTCGTATGCTTCCATTATATTTTCAATGGTTACCGACTTGGAACCGTGGTCTTTGCGAATCCAGTTGGCATTAGGCAGGTTAATGCCGATAGGAGTGGAAGGGTAGCAGTCGCCGCCAAGTTGCGTTACCGTAATTGATTTTGCAGTCACCCCTTTGACCTTCTCTTTTCTGAATTTCGGGTCCACCGGCGAATGGTCTTCAAACCATTGTGCATTGGCACTGATAGTCTCGGTGCGTTTGGTAGCCGCAAGGTTTTTGAAGTTCACGGTCGATTCCCAGCTTGCTTTCATGCCCAGCGGATCGCCGTAACTTTCGGTAAAGCCGTTCACAAAGTCCACCAATGATTGTGTGTCGTGAACCCATAGAATGGCATAAGCATCGAACAGTTTCAAATCGCCCGTCTGATAAAACTCAATCAGTTTAGCAATCACGGCCTTTTGCGCGGGAGTGTCGGCTACCGTTTCGGCTTTTTGCAACCAATAGACAATTTTGGTAAGGGCAGGTGAGTAGAGACCACCCACTTTCCATACTTTTTCCACCAATTTGCCGTCTATTTTTGCCAAACGGCTGTTCAACCCGTACGAGATAGGTGTTTCATCCTTGGGATCTTTCATTTTATTGTAAAAATCTTCCACCTCCTGTTGCGAAATGTCGCCTTCGTAATAGTTGTTGGCTGAGGTTTTTATCAGGTCTTCGCCATGAGTCTGATTTACTTTTTTTGCCATGATTGCAGGATCGAACATCACCGGAGTAATTTCAGCCAGAAAGGCTTCTACCGATTGATGTAGGCGCACCGGAACTTTGGCAGAAGGTAATGCTTTCACCTGTTTGGTAAAGAATTCTTTGGAGAATCCCGGCAAAAATTTATCTTCGCCATAATGGTGGTGAATGCCGTTGGAGAACCAGACACGCTTGAGGTAAACCACAAATTGTCGGTAGTCGGCGCTGTTTTTATCGCCTTTGTAATTGAGATAGACAGCTTCCAGTGTGCGGCGGATGGCAAGATTATAGCGACAATTCTGGTCGAAAAAGATGTCGCGACCCTCGTTGGCAGCTTGCGACAGAAAGTAGAGCAACTCTTTTTGTTGCAGCGTTAGTTGCTCGAAACCCGGTACCTGATAACGCAGTATTTGCAAGTCGGCAAACTGATCGACCACGTAGTTGAACTCCTTTGCTTTTGGAGCAGTTTTTGCGGCAGGTTCGCTTGCAAAAGCACCTGCGGCTATCGACATTACAGTCATAGAAATAAGTATTGTTTTCTTCATTTGAAATAAAAACTTAGAATAGTTGTGCAAAGGTAACATGTCCTGTTGAGAATAAAAAACCGATTTCTTAATAATAAACTTTATCATTAGGCTCTTTAATTAAGAGTAATTGTTGATACATAGCTTGCATTTGTTCTATACTCCATCCATTTTTTTTCTTTTCTACAATGCGGGCAACTAATTGTTCGTCTTTATAGAATGACAAAGCTTTCTTAAATTCGGTTTTGCTTATAACTTCTTTGCGATACGTAAAATCAAGCGAACTAAAGGGAATAAAAACGATATGAACTTTGTATCTAAAATATTCCAGTTTTATACTATTTTGGTCGACATCGAATTGAACACTTTTAATTTGTCTGTAATTTTTGTAATCCAAAAATGAAAATAAATAAGGTAGGGGAAAGCATAAGCTTGTGTATAGAGCAATCATCTTGTCAAGAAAACAAATGCCAATAACAAAAAAAATGGTAAAGGTGAGCAAGAGAACTTTAATGTCTCTCCATATTCTGTTAAGCATAGAAGGAATATGATCAATCTGATAGGTTTGAGTGAGCATTTTATTTTTGTTTGTTTCTGTGTTCGATTCTTGCCTTTGTCATTCTCTCGCGTAAGCCGCCGTTTTCAAGAAATTCTTTTTCAAGTGTTTTAATTTGCTGTGCCAATAGGTAGGATGTCACATTAATCAGGCTAATCAGTACATTGGCGGCTACTTCAGGATCAAGGCTTTCTATCCCTTTCTGATAGGTTTGGTAATTAAACTCGGCAAGGTTATGTTTTGCTGTCAGGTGCGGATAATAAGGATGTGATTTGTTCCAGAATTTCAACTGATGGGTGCGCAGATAATCTTTATAGTCGATTAATAACTCTTCGAGTGAAGCACGGGCAACATTGGTCAGTTTTATTTCTGTCTCCTTTGATGTTCCCGATGCCATGCTGGCTTCTGCAATATTCTGTTTTCCGGATCTTGCAGCTTGTACCATTTGATCAACCGTGCGATCGTATCGTGAAAAATATTTTTTACAGAAGAAACAGGTACCATCGTAGATAATTTCGGCTTTCCGGTAAGAGATGAGTCGTTCATATCCACCATGCTTTGGAATAAAACCATCGGGGTTGTATTGTTTGTCCATGATTCTGCTATTTATGATTCTGACGACATTAACGACATTTGTTACAAAGATACGAAGTTTTCACAGTCACCAAAGTCGTCAGGAAACAATATGTGATGAGTTTATTAATTATTCATAGCTACTTATGAATTACCAATTTAGTTCACCCTCGTTATATCCGTCCTTCCTTCAAAGAAGCGGATAATGTTTTGAGAAGCAAGTCGAGCC
>Ga0302272_1000667_pt1 | contig 15449 bp, 9 predicted proteins | sample III_Bog_N1_2_FD_198772 | JGI IMG/M metagenome (GOLD analysis project Ga0302272, IMG submission 198772) | Peat permafrost microbial communities from Stordalen Mire near Abisko, Sweden - III_Bog_N1_2 | ecosystem: Environmental > Terrestrial > Soil > Wetlands > Peat | place: Sweden: Abisko...
TTGAAATGCATTCGTTGCGGAGCTTGTCTGAATGCTTGCCCGGTTTACAGAAATATTGGCGGATATACGTATGATGCAACTTATAGCGGACCAATCGGTTCGGTAATTACTCCTTTTTTTAAGGGACTTAAGGAATACAATCACCTGAGTTCTGCTTGCTCGGTTTGTGGTAAATGTACCAAGGTTTGTCCGGTTAAATTACCGTTGCATCACATGTTGCTCATCAATCGCCGCAATGCTGTCAGAAAAGGATATGGCGGATTTATATGGAACTCAGGAATGAAAGGCTATAAATTTGCTTTATTAAAACGCAGCAGGATGGATTTATTGGGAGGTAAAACAAAAAATATGTTTGCTTTGTTAGGAACAAGCGCTTTAGGAGAACAAAAACAATTACCAAAGCTGGCCGATCAATCATTCAGTAAACAATGGACTAATAAAAAATAAAACCTATGTTATCCAATACCTGTAAATATGCCGTTCGGGCACTCATTTATCTGGGAAAGTATTCAGCCGGTGGAACAAAAATAGGAATTAAAAAAATCTCTTCTGATTTAATAATCCCTACCCCATTTTTAGGAAAAATTCTTCAAAATCTGGTCAAACAGAAGGTTTTAGTCTCAACAAAAGGTCCAAACGGTGGCTTTGGACTTGGAAAAAGTGCTGATGAAATTTCGCTCTATGATATTGTCAGAATTGTGGATGGCGAAGACTTTTTCCTAAATTGTCTGATTGGCCTTCAACCCTGTTCCATACATGCTGAAAATGAAAAACCTTGCCCGGTTCATAGTAGGTTTGGTCCAATTCGCGAACAACTGTTGCAGTTTTACCAGGAAACGACGATCTCCGGAATTTTAGGGGATATGACTGGCTTCGAAGATTTGATCAGACTTTAATTTTAATGGCCGGAATCTACATTCATATTCCATTTTGCCGAAAACGTTGTCATTATTGCGATTTCTTTAAATCAACTGATCTTAGCCAAAAGGCCAGGTTATTGGCGGGTTTGAAAAAGGAATTGGAATGCCGTGCTTCGGAGTTAGTTTCTGAAGAAATAAACACGATTTACCTGGGTGGTGGAACTCCTTCTGTTTTGCTGATTGAAGAGCTGGAAGATCTGCTTGAAACTGTCAGATTAAATTTTGAAGTTTCTCCTGAAGCAGAAATAACCATGGAAGCAAATCCGGATGATTTAAGTGAGGTAATGCTTTCAGAATTAAGGCAGATTGGTTTCAACCGGTTGAGTATAGGTATTCAGTCTTTTTCTGATTCCGACCTGAAACGGATGAACCGCCGGCATGATTCATTACAGGCCGTTCAATCGGTTAAATTGGCAAAAAAGGCTGGTTTTTCAAACATCAGTATCGACCTGATTTATGGTTTACCCAATCAGAATATGGACGATTGGGAGCGAAACATTCGACAGGCTATTGAGTTGGATGTGCCACATATTTCGGCTTACAACCTCACGTACCACCAGGGAACTGTTTTTTACGATCAACTCAAAAAAGGTATTCTGAAAGAGTTGCCTGATGAATTAAGTCTTCAGCAATTTCAGCTACTTATTCGTCTATTAAAGGATGCCGGGTTCGAGCATTACGAAATATCGAATTTCTGTAAACCAGGTCTTTATTCGAAGCACAATTCGTCGTATTGGAAGAGCAAAAAGTACCTCGGAATTGGCCCTTCGGCTCATTCGTTTGATCTGAATAGCCGTCGCTGGAATGTATCTTCAATTTCGGAATACCTGTCTGGCATCGAAAACAATGAACCATACAGCGAATTCGAAATTCTGAACGAACAAGATCGCTACAACGATTACATCATTACTGGTTTACGAACCTGTTGGGGCATTTCCGCCAAGTTGATAAAAACAGAATTCTCAGCGCCCTATTTCGATCATTTTCAGAAAATCAAGGAGAAATATTTGCAGTCGGGACACCTGGTTTGCATACCCGAATCGGTTACGCTAAGCCCGGACGGATTGTTTATTTCGGATAAGATTATGGAAGATTTCATGGTTGTATCCGGGCGACTTTGACTTACAGGAATCCCTTATCAGCTTGATGCTAAATATTGTTAATGTACTTGGCAGATGTGGTTTATTCAAGCTATAAATCCATATCTTAGCGGCTTGAAATTTTTTTGAAGTAAAACAGTTGTTAGATTTATTGAACCTGAAACAGAAAAAGGATGATCGTTAATATTGTCAATCAATCAAGCAATCCGCTACCTGAATATAGTACAGAGCATTCTGCCGGCATGGATCTTCGTGCCAACCTTGAAGAACCAATCACCTTAAAACCACTCCAGCGAATATTGGTTCCTACGGGCTTGTTTATTGAGTTACCGGTTGGTTACGAAGCACAGATTCGCCCAAGAAGTGGCTTGGCATTGAAAAAAGGAATTACTGTGCTCAATTCACCAGGCACCATTGATGCCGATTACCGGGGCGAAATTGGCATTATCCTGATTAATCTTTCGAGCGAAGAGTTTATTATTCAGCATGGAGAGCGCATTTGCCAGATGGTTATTGCCAGCCATGAACATGTTGGATGGAAATTGGTTGAAGTACTGGAAGAAACAAAACGTGGCGCTGGTGGCTTTGGTCATACCGGTAAAAAGTAAAGCAAATGAAAAAAACATATTTCGCATACATTGCATTCGTTCTAATTCTGGCTTCTTCCTGCGGAACAGCTAAGAAACAAGCCAAATCGATACCTCAGACCAAAACTGAAGCGCTCGAAAATCCCATTTCAGAAGATGATAAAAATGAATTTGAATACACGTTTATCGATGGGCTGAAGCAAAAAATGATCGGTAATCAACAGGCGGCTATTGCTCTGTTTTCGAAGTGCCTCCTGATAAATCCAAATTCATCTTCGGCCATGTTTGAACTAGCCAAAATCCACAGTGGCAGCGGCGATCAGACCAGCTCTTCGCTTTTACTCGAAAAAGCCATCAATATTGAGCCCGAAAACAAGTGGTACAAACTGTTGCTGGCACAAATATACCAGCAGGGAAAACAATTTCAGAAAGCAGCCGATTTATATCAGCAACTTAGCAAAATTGAGCCTGATAATCAGGAATATTTATACATGAATGCAGCCTTGCTTGCATCAGCAAAAAAATACGATCAGGCCATTGAAGTGTATAACCAGCTTGAAAAAAAGGTTGGAATCAACGACCAGATTTCGGCTGAAAAACAACAAATTTATCAGGCCGAAGGAAAGAAAAAGGAAGCATTGGCCGAACTTCAGAAACTCATTGATTTTAATCCGAAAGAACCTCGTTATTATGGGTTAATGGCCGATTATTATCTTTCGGAAAAAGATGAAGATACCGCCCTGAAATATTACCTGAAAGTTTTGGAAATCGATCCGGATAACGGATTTGTGCTTTTTTCGCTCACTTCGTTTTACCAGCAAAAAGAAGACCATGAAAAGGCCTGGGAATATATCCGCAAAGGTTTTTTGAATAAAACAGTCGAAGTAGATACGAAAATCCAGTATTTCCTGATGATGACTTCCGGAACGGATACACCTTTTTTCACCGACGGGCAAATCAGCGAATTGATTGATATATTGGTAAAAACAAATCCCGAAGATTATCGCGTTTATACCATTTATGCCGAGCAACTTATCAGCAAAGGTAAACTGGCCGAAGCGCGTGAGCAGCTCCGGAAAGTTCTTGAAACTGAAAAAGATAATTACGCGATCTGGGAGCGGATGATTTTAATAAGCAACGACATGCTTGATTTTAAAAGCATCTATGCTGATTGCGACAAAGCGCTTGAGTTGTTTCCCAACCAGCCTGCATTGTATGGTTTAAAGGCTGTGGCTTGTCTTCAGCTCGAAAAATATACCGAAGCGATTGACGTTCTGAACGAAGGAGAACCGTATTTACTCGACAATAAACTGATGAAAATTCAGTTTGGTTTGTACCGTGCCGAAGCCAATTACAAGCTCAACAAGGTTGAAGAAGCTTTCAAATCGTTTGAAGCCGTCATTCAACTCGATCCTGAAAACTGGCTGGCGATGAATAATTATGCCTATTATCTTTCGCTTCGGAACGAAAATCTTGAAAGGGCTGAAGAATTAAGCAGTAAAGTTGTCCGTGCAAATCCCGAAAATTCAACTTATCTGGACACGTATGCCTGGGTTTTGTTTATGCGGACTAATTATTCGCTGGCCAAATTCTACATGGATATCGCCATCAAAAACGGAGGCGATAAAAACGGTACCATTGTTGAACATTATGGCGACATTTTATTCATGTTGGGCGAAAAAGATAATGCAATGGAACAATGGAAGAAGGCCAGGGATACGGGCGAAGGTTCTACTTTATTAAATGAGAAGATTAAACAGCAGCGCTACCTCGATAAATAAGGAAAAGTGATACGAATTAAACCGATAAAATATTCTGTTTTTGGACTGGCTTGCTGTGTATTACTTAGCTTTTCATCCTGTAGAACAGCTCGTTTGGGAACCGCTTCGGTGGCTAAACCAATTGTGGTGGTTAAACCAATCACCACCGGCAAACTGATCCGGAACATCGAAAACAATGCCTTTGATTACAAACATTTATCGATAAAAAAAATCACCTGCCAGTTTGATAATGGAAAAACAAAAACTTCGTTTAAAGCCAGTATATTTGCTGAAAAAGACAAACGGATTACCGTGTTGCTGACTAAATTAAATATTACCATGGGGCGGCTATGGCTTACTCCCGACAGCGTTAAATTCATCAATTACATGGAAGAGAATTATTTCCTGGACGACTACAACTACCTGAGTTCGGCGCTGGGTGTTGACCTCGATTTTAAAACTGTGAATGCGATTATTTCAAACAATATTTTTTCGCTTCGTGACGAAAAGCACGACCTTGACAACCGCGATTACGAAACCAAAATAGATTCAGGTTTCTATGTTCTCGAATCGGTTACGAAATGGAAAGCTAAGAATCCGAATCCGAAACTTAACATCCGGAAAGCTACCCGGAAAGCAAAAAAATTTATTTCGGATACTCCGGTCCACCAATCGGTTTATGTCGATCCGGAAACGTATAAACTGCGGAAAATACGAATGGAAGACACCATAAACTCGCGGAAACTGAACATCGGTTTTTCTGATTTTGTAGCTGTTGACAAACAATTATATCCGGGCGAAATCTTCTTCCATTTTGTTAGCCCCGAAAGTTTTATGCAATTGAGAATCAAACTTGGAGCGATCTCGACAGAAGAGGAAAAAGAAATCCGCTTCAAAGTGCCCGAAAAATACACCAGGTTAAACCACAACTAGGATGAGGTGTTTTTTACTTCTTTCAGTTTTTATGTTTCTGACGATTTGGGTCAATGGACAGTCGTTGGAAGATTTGCGCAAGAAAAAGCAAAGTACCAACGAGCAAATCAAATACACCAACCAACTTTTAGACGAAGCAAAAAAGAACCAGAAGAAAACACTGAACAAATTCAACATTCTAAATAAGCAAATTGAACTACGGACCAGTCTGATAACCGGTATTAACTCCGAAGTAGGGGTTTTGGGCGATTTCATTGACCAAAATACATGGCTGGTGAGTTCGCTAAATGCCGATTTGGAAGAACTGAAAAAAGAATATGCTAAAATGATTGTGTTTGCCCAGAAAAATCAAACCAATTACAGCAAGATCCTATTTATACTTTCGTCGAATAGCTTTAACCAGGCCTACAAACGGCTGATGTATTTGAGGCAGTACACCGAATACCGTAAAAAACAAGCAGAATTAATTCAGTGGATCCGCGATCTGATTCAGGTAAAAGTTAGCCGGTTGCAGCTTCAGCGTGCCGAAAAAGAGACACTCCTGGAGGTAAAGAAAAGAGAAGCTGATCAATTAACTCAGGAGAAAAAACAGCAGGGAAAGTACCTGACAACTCTTCAGCAAAAACAAAAGGAATTTGAGAAGAAACTGAAAGAACAACAAAAAATAGAGGCTCAGTTAAGCAATGCGATTCAAAAGATAATCGAAGAAGAAGTTCGGAAAGCCAGGGAGCGGGCTAATAAGGCGAAGGAAAAGAAAACGGGCAAGCCGGGTTCTACTACTGCAACGACGACAACTACTTACGAGATGACTCCTGCTGAAAAGTTGGTTTCCGGACAATTTGAACAAAATAAGCGGCGCATTCCCTGGCCCGTTGAGCGGGGAGTGATTACGGATCACTTCGGCGTTCATCCACATGCTGTGCTGAAAAATATTCAGGTACGAAACAATGGTATCGACATTTCAACAGCTCAGGGCGCCAGGGCCCGCTCGGTATTTTCGGGCGAGGTGAGCCGGGTTTTCATGGTATCAGGAGGTAACATGGCTGTGATTATCCGCCACGGTAAATACCTCACCGTATATTCAAACCTGGTGAATGTATTGGTTAAGGCGGGTGATAAAGTATCGTTAAAACAAAGCCTGGGAACCATCGGTTCCGACAGCGAAGATGATGGGAAAACAGTTCTCAAATTCCAAATTTGGAAAGAAAACGTAACACTCGATCCGGAAGACTGGATCGCTAAATAAAGGTTTTGATAGTTGCAATGAGTCCAAAACAAAAGTTTTGAAGGTTTTGCAATTCCAGATCGCTCCAAAACAAATTGAAGGAAGGTTTTGAGATCCAGCAGCTATGTATGGACGAGTGAGGGCTTCACTTCAAGTGAAACCCTCACTGAAATTTGTTTCACTCCTTCTCTCCAGGATATGCAAAAATCAGGTATTTTAGACGAATCACAGATTCGTAATTAAGAGATGCTGATTGCCTGTCAGCCTCGGGCTGGCAAATCAGCACCAGCGGCTGCGAAGATCGTAGCAAATCCGGAGGAACTGGGGCTGGGTTGAACCTCCTACAAGAATTAGTTTACCTTTTAATAATTAATTCAAAATGAAACGGAAAAACATGATGTATTTGATTTTTTTTGCTTCCTTAATTGTAGTGTTTATATTTCTTCAAAAATCAATTAAGAAAGATGAGCAAAATCTTTTAATGACAGGTAAACTTGCTATTGGAATTTTTGAAGATTTTGGTTATAGCTATAAAGCGGGAGGATATAATTACAAATATTCGTATTATAATGAATATGAAGGACGGACAAGAAATATGACAGATGGGGTTCGGATGAATACGCAACCCAAAACGCTAAAAGCAGGAGACCAATTTCTGGTACTTTACAATGAAGATGGTGAAGGTATCTTTTTTAATTATCCCATTAAGGATAGTACTGATTTTAAACGGTATGTTCGCGAGTTTGAAGAGATGCGAAAGCAGAAAAAGTGATTGTTATATAAAGAAGCTGTCCTGCTCTTAAGGATATGCACAAAAGCAGGTATTTTAGACGAATCACAGATTCGTAATTAAGAGGTGCTGATTGCCTGTCAGCCTCGGGTTGGCAAATCAGCACCAGCGGCTGCAAGCCACATCGGATAATAAATTAAAACCAGTTAGGATTCCTGACTGGCTTTTTTTTACCATTTTCAATTCCCTTCAACAATTCTTCTACTGTTTCACATCGTTTCATCCTTCGATTTTATCGGATTTTGTGGGATTATAAAATATGCAAAAAAAATCAATTGTGCGAATGTTTCATAACATTAAATTCCACCGGTCGCTTGATGCATCATATTTAAATATGGCTTAATATTGTGATAAATATCTACACCATGAGTTCTACTTCATGGTATTTAAAAAATACCCCATCGCGGAAAACCATGACGGGGTACTATTCAAATTATAAATTAACAGGGAATTGCAGTCCCGATTAACGCTACAAAAATATGAGAAAAACCGGATAATTTACCTTTCTGTTTTCGGTACCGCTGGATACGGTTCGAAAACATCGTTTTTGATTGTTCGGTCAACCGGCCTTAATATCGTGTTCGTTACAACTGGCTCCACAAAGAACAGGCATGTACTGCAATTTTCCTTTTTCGTACCTGATGTCGATTTTTTTATGAAGCGCCGGGGTTTTTTATGCGAAAGGTTGGTTTTGAATGCCGAACGAATCAAATTTCATGCTTTTGAAAATTGTTATGAACAATAAATGTTTGATAACAAGTCGATCAATGGGGTACCTTTTTCGTTTTTCGGGAATTAACAGATAAAGGCAATACCTCATAAGTAATTGCACATTATTTACGAATTGATGTTGCTTTAATTCACAAGATTCATTAACCCTGAACGGTTTGCCCCGTTCGTTAAAACAAAAAATGTATGTCTTTAAAATTTGCCTTGTTCGAAAATCCACTGACCAACGATTCCAAATATATGGCAGTGGTACAAGACCTGCAAAGCAAAACGCAGGACGATGTGATTGACCTGATAATTGGGCACGGTTCAACCGTTACCAAGGCCGAAGCCCTCTCGGTACTTGAGGAGTACTACATTTCCATTGAGCAATTGCTCAAAGAAGGTTATGCTATCAATACCCCTATTTTCAACTTGTCGCCCTCTATCAAGGGTGTTTTTTCTGGTTCCGACCAATCTTTCAACCCGGCCAGCCATTCGGTGAAAATCAACATTTCTGCTGGTGTACGCTTACGCGAAATTGGCTCAAAAGTAACCGTCGAGCGGGTTAAAGGCTCTTCGCCCAAACCCGACATAGAATACCTCGACGATTTAGGCAGTGATACCCGTAACGAACAGCTTACACCCGGAAACATTGCCCAAATTCGCGGCAGTCGCCTGAAATACGATGCCGCCGACCCTGCACAGGGAATTTTTCTGGTTGCTGCCGATGGCGCTGAAACAAAAGTGGCTACTGTGTCCTCCAATAAACCGTCGCAACTCGACTTCCTGGTACCGGCATTGAACCCGGGCGAATATGGGGTAGAAGTTAGGGTAGTGATCAACAAGGGGAAAGAAGTAAGGAAAGGTGCTTTATCAGGTACCCTGACGGTCGTCGAAGCTCAATAATAAACTGTAGCGCTTTCAACGCATCATTTAAAAGGCTTAAACGATGCATCTAAAAGGCTTAAAGAGTGTGTAGAAAGCAAGGGTATATTTTATCAAATTCTTGCAGGTTTTCAAAACTGTCTGGATTAAAAAGCCACCTGTTAAATTTGAAAGTGACAGGTATGGATGAGTGAGTATGGATGAGTGAGGGCTTCACTTTAAGTGAAACCCTCACTAAATTTTGTTCCACCCGTCCTCCAGAGGGTTTGGGGGAGGCAAAAAACCCCATTCTGCGTACCAGGCAGAACGGGGCAATTAACAACAAATAATTATTTATAAACCGGGGTGTTAACCCCCAAAAAACAGTTAAAAAATATGAAAAAATCAGACATCATTTTCTTGTTGGGTTATCGAAAGTGTATTAGCCCAACAGTCATTAATCAAAAGAATTGCAGGCTATGAAAAAACGATACTATTTTTTCTTACTGGCAATCATCATGACTATATTGCCAACAATTTCAGGATATGCACAAGTTAATAAAGTATATCAATACACTTATGATTTATCTGGGAATAGGTTAACCAGGGTGCCAGTTTTAACCACCCAATCTATCGCATTGCAAACTGGCTGGAATATCATTTCGGCAAATGTACTGCCTGAGGATATGAATCTGAAGCATATCTTTCAACCCTTAATTGATACAGGAATGTTGAGTAGTGTAATGGATGAGTCAGGTAATACGATTCAAAACTATGGCGCGTTTGGAGGATGGAAAAACACTATCGGGGATATTCAGGCCACAGAAGGGTATAAAGTAAATGTTACAACTAACTGTACGCTACAAATTACAGGCGATCAGATTGCATTGCCCCTCACAATACCACTCGCTGTTGGTTGGAATATCATATCTTTCCCGCAAACGACAGGGATTAACGGAATGACTGTTGTTCAACCTTGGATCGACAATGGGACAGTTAAAAAGGTGATGGATGAAGCAGGTAGGACTATTGAAAATTTTGGCGCATTTGGCGGCTGGAAAAATAACATTGGCGATTTTATTCCAGGGAAAGGTTATAAAGTCAATGCTCTTTCTGCCACTTCTTTGGTAATTTACCCCAGTTATACAAAATCCGCATCAATTCCTCTGGCTGTAGGCAAACCCGAACACTTCTCGCCTGCATACATCGGGAATGGGTACGACCACATGAATATAAATATCGTTGACCTCACCAAAGAAATTTTAGAGCCTGGCGATGAAATATCGGCTTATGATGAAAAAATTTGTGTGGGTACGGCGAAAATTATGGAAGAGAATCTCAACGAGAAATACGTTCAATTAATTGTTTCGGCCAACGACGATAAAGGAGGGTTAGGCTTTACAAAGGGAAAACAGATAAAGTTAAAACTATGGAAGAAAGCCACCAATACCGAATATTCTTTAAAATTTGAAACCATTAAAGGTGTTGCAAACTTCGAAAAACACGAGAGTAGTTTCATCAGGTTGAAGTCTTTGGAAAAAGCTGATCAGGATGAAAAGGAAAAAGCTTCGAAAACAGAAGAATCGCAACAGGATCAAGTGATATTACCTACCAATCTACCAAATTTAGAAGTTTTAGCCCTTTCGGATAAGGATGGTGCAGCTAAAGAAAGCCTTGAAACTTCGTTAAAGTGTTACCCCAATCCGTTAACTGACGATGTTACCATCGAATTTTATTTGCCAACAGTTGCCCGAGTAAACATATCGATTTACAACAGTACCGGTAAACTGATCCGCACAATTACAGACGAAAATGTAAGCAGGGGTACCAGTCAGTTTAACTGGAACAGAACCGATGAAACAGGACAGAAAGTAGCATCGGGCCTTTATCTGTGCAAACTTCAGGTTGACAACCATTCTTTTAATAAGAAATTGATCGTTAGGTAAATTGAATAACAAAAACATACATGAAAAAACATATATATATTTTCTTTATAGGGTTAATCTGTTCGGTTGCGGCCATCGGGAACCCCCACCGTTTGGTTCTTGACCCGAAAGATAGCAGTACTCAGTTTTATCAGGCTAACAATAGTTTTGCAGGATATTCTTATACGTCGAACAATGGCGCTATGCTGGCCGGAATCATGAGCCCAAGCATTTCAGGAGATATTCCTTATTCACCAGCGATAAATCCCAACAATTATGAAATAAATCCCAATTTAGCAGTGGGTAAAACGCCAGGTAATCTGGTTGTTGGCGGATCTGCGGGTTATTCTATCCCAATTGAAGTTCCAGCGGGAACTAACGGGATGCAACCGTCTATCAGCCTGAACTATACAAGTAGTTTTGCTGATGGGATTATGGGAATTGGATGGAATATTGGTGGCCTTTCCTCTATCAGCAGGATTAACAATACCATTTATAATGATGGCAAATCGGATGCTGTCAGAGGTACCCTAGCTGATAAATACGCATTGGATGGTAAACGGTTAGTTATTGACAATGGAGGCGGTACTTATGGTTATGACAGTAGCGTGTATAGAACTGAACTGGAAGAATTCTCGAAAATTGTAGCTCATGGAACCACAGGTCAAGGCCCTGAATATTTTGTGGTTTACACCAAGTCGGGACTTATTTATGAATACGGTAATACGGCTGACTCGAAGCTAAAAATTGGCACAACTTGTATTTTAAGCTGGAAGCTGAATAAGATAACCGACCGTTACAACAATTTCATCAGGTTTAGTTACGTCGCTACTGATGATGAACGTCCTATTGCCATGATCGAATATACAGGAAACGGTACCATACAAAACCCTTTTGCACAAATCCGGTTCAATTATAAGACAAGGGCAGATGTAACTAGTTATGTTTATGGAGGCAAAGAATTTATCCGTGATATTCTATTAGACAGCATTGAGATAAAAAACAACGGCCAACCTTTCAAAAAATATGGGCTAGACTACATGAGGGACACATATGCCCAGTTGCAGAAGGTGACCGAATACAGTAGTCAAAACATTGCACTAAACCCAACGGTATTTGCATGGACAAACCAAACGGAACAGTTTACCCATACACCCAATTATTCAAGTACGGATGACGAATTGTATTTTGTAGGTGATTTCAACGGAGATGGGCGTGAAGATTTGGTGACAGCCCCCATTAGAGATGTTTATTCTAATTTGGATAGATGGAAACTATACCTTGCAGATACAAACGGAACCCTAAATTACTGGACTGATGGAGCCTTACCTCCATTGTTTGAAACATTTCTGGTTAACGATTTTAATGGCGATGGGTTAACTGATTTAATGATGCAGGTTAAAACTACTGGAATTCCAAATCAAAAGGATTATTATTTCTATCAGTCAACAGGAACTACTTTTACTCCGAGTACATCATATTATCGTTGTTATGATAATAGAACATTGGATGTGGTAGATTATAATGGTGACGGAAAACTGGAATTCTTGTATCATAATAGCATAAATAATTGGTATTTATATACTTATCTAGGGGTAGATATTTACAGTGCTTCCATTCCTAGCTTTGGACTGAAATATTATGCTGAAGATGATAAGATGACCAATCGATTAGTTGATTTTAACGGGGACGGATGCACTGATTTATTGGTCTTATCCGATACTGGCTATAAACTTTATGAGTTTAAAGGTGCAAACAATATCTTGATAGAAACTGCCTCCGGAACGAATATGAAATCTACTGATTTTTTACTGTTTGGAGACTATAACGGAGATGGTGCAGTTGACATCATCAAAGAAGACCTTTATACTTATAATTGGTCGATATTATCATTAATAAATGGGGGGTTTCAGTCAAAAGCGCTAAGTTGTTTTAATGCTTTTAGTATTAATACGATGAATAACCGCATTTATGCCCGTGATGTAAATGCAGATGGCAGAACAGATGTTATTTTGGTTGGAAGGGGAACAAATACCAGCAATAACTACAACAGGATAAATGTTGCTCTTAGTTCCGGTAATGATTTCAGTATCACTGAATATGTTTCAACAACAACAACTATGATGCCGGGGGATGATTCTGTCGAACGTTTTTACCACTTCGGTGACTTTAATGGCGATGGCCGTTCCCAGTTGTTTTACAAATATTACAGTACATCCCAATTGTTTTCGTTTGCAAATGGAACTCCGAGCCATCTGGTCAATACAGTTATTGATGGACTGGGGGCCAAGTCCAGCTTAAGTTACCTGCCGATGTCAAACAGTGGGGTAACGCCATTTACAAACGGCGAAGTGTATATCCGTGGTTCGGGGGCAAGTTTCCCGGTATGCGATATTTCCTCTTCGATGCAATTGGTTTCACATGCCCTCTATGATAATGGTATTGATGAAACAAATTCGGTTACTTACAAGTACTTTGGGGCAAAGTTACACCGGGAGGGCAAAGGGTTCCTGGGCTTTTCGAAACAGCTTACAATCAATGATGCAACAGGTATTATTACTGAAAGTAATTACACATACGATGAAACGTACTATTACCCAAAAATCCAGACTGTTTATACCAGAAGAGGAAACACTGCATTAACAACAACAACCAACAATTGGGCAAGTCCGATTGTGCTGGATGCAACCAACAAACGGATTTTTCCATATATTTCGTCGGTTACCGAGGTTGATAACCTGACCAAGTTAAGTGTAGGCACAACTGTTGAATACCATCCGGATTACAACCTGAAATCGGTTACCAAAGATTTTGGAGGGGGCCATACGCAAAAAACAGAGTACCTGTACAACGATGAACGGACAGCCGATTGGCTGATTGGAAGGCCTACCACCATTACGGAAACATCGCAAAAGGGGACAACAACCAATACCTATGTAACGACTCGTTCTTATTCGCCGACCAACAATTCGCCTGATATTGATTACAACAATGAGGGTGATCTCACTTACTGGCGGTTGGACCGTGATTACGATGCTTTTGGTAACTTGTGGAAAGAAAAAAGATACTCAATTGGTTTGACCGAACAAACTACTGTTTATACCTATTGGGCAAACAATGTGAATGTAGAGACGATTACCGACCCGGCTGGTAATAAAACCACTTACGATTATTATCCGGCAACAGGGCTGATCCATACGAAACGTGACCCTTTTAATAACATGATTGTTTATAATTATAACAGTAACGATCAGTTAAGCAGCATTGTGCCCAGCAAAGGAATTACAACCACAATTACACGCAACCTGAATGTTACCGATGGCCCTGCCTATTCTCGCTATTATGTTCTGGAAATCGGTAACGACGGATCGGAAACTAAAAAATGGTATGATAAACTTGGGCGGGAGTTACGCACCGAAACCAAAAAGTTTGGTGGACAGTTTGTGAAAGTTGACAAACAATACAACACCAAAGGGCAATTAGCAACGGTATCTGAACCTTCAACCGGGACACCCTCCACCTGGAACTGGATGGGATACAACGACGATTCAGGTAAAATCATCCATATTGGTCCTAACTTTGGGCCAATTACAACAATAGGCTATACTGACTCTATTGCCACCCGTACGGTAAATAACCGGAATTACACAGAAACGGTGAATGCAGCTGGGTTGATAACCAAACGGACCGATCCAGGAGGTACCATTGTTTATAAATATTTCCCGAACGGTAATTTAAGATCGACCATTGCACCAGGGGGAGTGACCACCAGCATGACCTATGACAGAAATGGGAACCGGCTGACAATAACTGACCCAAGCGCTGGTACAGTCACAAATACCTGGTACGGAACAGGCCAGTTAAAGACCCAACAAAACGGACGTGGACAAACAACCACTTATACCTACCAGTCTGATGGCTTGCTCGATTATTACACGACATCTCCATCGGACGAAGGCCTTACCGATTACTCGTATACCACTAAAAAACAGCTAAGCAATATTACCACTCCTGACGGGGTTTCGCGTTCATACACTTATTGTACTGACGGACGGGATAGCATCATCTCCGAAAGTATTGGTGGAGTCAGTAACGAGGTGAGGTTTAGCTACGATATTAAGGGCCGATTGTACCGCAAATATTTTAATGGCACCGACTACGAGCAGTACGATTATGACACGAATAATGGTTATCTTTATCGGATACAATTTAACGGCGCTACCGTTTGGGAACTCACTACCATGGACGAATATTTACGTGTAAGGCAAGCTAATATTGGCGCTACCTCCAGTTCGTGGGGGTATGATGGCAACAACTTGCTTTCACAGATCAATGCCACCGGGGTGCAGCGCTACGATTATTCTTTCAATGCTGATGACGGGAATTTAACTTACAGGACGAATTTTCTGAAAAACAAAACTGATAGCTTTAAGTACGATAACGATAAACTCGACCGGTTGACCTCGGTTATAGGCCCGCAAAATTTATCTGTTGGTTATACGGCCAATAAAAATGGTAACATCCTATCCAAGAGCGATGCCGGTACTTATGCTTACGATAATACGCCTTACGCGGTAAGTGGCATCACCAACGGGCAAAACATTTCAACTACCGAACAAGACATTACTTACTAT
>Ga0302272_1000669_pt1 | contig 15432 bp, 16 predicted proteins | sample III_Bog_N1_2_FD_198772 | JGI IMG/M metagenome (GOLD analysis project Ga0302272, IMG submission 198772) | Peat permafrost microbial communities from Stordalen Mire near Abisko, Sweden - III_Bog_N1_2 | ecosystem: Environmental > Terrestrial > Soil > Wetlands > Peat | place: Sweden: Abisko...
CGCTGGCTGAAGCGCTGGTGAATTTTCATTCGTCCGAATCATCCTATGTAGATGGAATTTCCATCGAAAATTTTATGGGAAGAGGTATTAGTGGAAAAACCGCTGATGCTCATTATTTTGTGGGTAATGAAGCATTTTTGATGGAGAATCAGGTGGCCGTGAAACCATTGGAAAAAATCTGGATGGAGGAACAATATTTACAAGCGCGATCGGTGGTGCTATGGGGTAATGAGACTCAACTGTTGGCTGCTTTTGCCATAGCCGATGCGGTGAGAGAGACCTCTACTCCGGCTATTAAGAAACTGAAGCGCGACAGGATAAAAGTATACATGTTGACCGGTGATAACGAACAAACTGCGAAGGCCATTGCGTTGAAAACCGGAATACAACAATACAAATCGCAGGTGCTACCAGCCGACAAAGCGTTATTTATCAAAGAATTGCAAGATGAAGGCAATATAGTGGTAATGGTGGGTGATGGTATCAATGACAGTGCAGCTCTGGCACAAGCCGACATCAGCATTGCCATGGGAAAAGGGAGCGACATAGCGCTGGATGTGGCAAAAATGGCCTTTATCTCTTCCGATTTATCAAAAATTCGTCAGGCAATATTGCTCTCAAAATACACGGTGAGGACAATCCGTCAGAATCTCTTCTGGGCTTTTTTCTATAACATGATTGGCATACCTATTGCAGCAGGTATTCTGTATCCTGTGTGCGGTTTTCAGCTCAATCCCATGATAGCCGGAGCGGCAATGGCATTGAGTAGCGTCAGTGTGGTAACCAATAGTTTACGTTTAAAATTCAAATTGTTAGATTAATAATCTTATTATGAGCAAATTACAATTCAAAACAAGCATCAACTGCGGTGGTTGCATTGCCAAAGTGACCCCGTTTCTTGATAATGCTGTCGGTACTGGAAAATGGACGGTTGACACGGCAAATCCTGATAAAATTCTGACGGTAGAAAACGATTCTCTCTCTGCCGAAGAGATAAAGGCAGGTTTGGATAAGCTTGGTTACAAGGCAGAATCCCTTTAAACCTCGTTTCCGCATCATCTCTTTAATCTGTTCAGTGGCTCAAAGCCCACTGGACGGATAGCAAATCTTGCCTCTTTTTTGCGTACCTTTGCACCATGATAAATAACTCCATCCAAATCGATAACACGCTGAGAAACATGGATATCGAATCGCTTAATGCCATGCAGTTGGCCACCCTCAAAGCCAACGAAAAAGAACAAGACATCATTCTTCTATCGCCTACCGGTTCAGGAAAAACCCTTGCTTACTTACTCCCTGTATTGATGAGCCTGCAACCTGACTGCCAGAAAGTGCAGGCAATGGTATTAGCTCCTTCACGCGAATTGGCGCAACAAATAGAGCAGGTGTGGCGTAGTATGAGCACCGGTTACAAAGTGAACACTTGTTTTGGCGGGCGACCATCCAATGGCGAAAAACGTGATTTGGCAATACCACCTGCCTTGCTTATAGGCACTCCCGGAAGATTGCAATATCACATCGAACAAGGTAACATAGAAGTAACCGACATCCGAATACTGGTGCTTGATGAATTCGATAAATCGCTCGAAATGGGCTTTACTGAACAGATGGAGGCCATTATAAGTCGCATACCTGCGCTACAAAAACGCATTCTTACTTCGGCTACCGATGCCGTCACAATCCCCGCATTTACCGGAATCAAGAATCCTGTAAAACTTGATTATTCAGAAAAAGACAATGCAGTTAAAGGGTTGAAAACCTTTACGATAAAAGGAGATAACAATGATAAATTCGACCTTCTGTTTCGCCTGCTTTGTTTCCTTGGCAATGATTCTACACTTGTGTTTTGCAATCAACGCGAGACTGTTGAAAAAGTGAATGCTTACCTGACAAACCGGCATCTTTCAAACGAATTTTTTCATGGAAAGTTAGAACAAACGGAGCGTGAACGGGTGCTCTCAAAGTTCCGTAATGGAAGTTGCAGTGTGTTTGTGTCCACCGATTTAGCTTCGCGTGGATTAGATATTCCTGAAATTAAAAATGTGATTCACTTTGATATTCCGGTGCGTTTGGAAGAGTTTGTGCATCGCAATGGTCGTACGGCGCGTATGGAAGCCGAAGGTGCTACTTTTTTGCTGTTGACGTCAAACGAAACATTACCCGAATTTATCTCTCCAACACCGATTCCTCACTCATTACCAAAGCTTACTTCGGCTCCTCCGAAATCAGATTGGGCTACCCTTTATATTGGTAAAGGGAAAAAAGACAAGCTGAGCAAGATGGATGTAGTCGGTTTTATGTTCAAAAAAGGGTTGTTGGAAAAACAAGACCTTGGAATGGTAGAAGTGAAGGATTATTATTCGTTTGTGGCTATTAAGGCCGGCAAAGTGAAAGAGGTATTGCGGTTGGTGGCAAACGAAAAAATTAAGAATATGAAAACCAAAATGGAGCTGGCTGAATAGCCATTCTGCGATACATAAAAAGCGGATAAACTCTTTATATAGAAGAAGTTTATCCGCTTTTGTTTTATCAACAACGAGAACTGTCGGTTAATTTACACTGAGCAATTCATTTAATTTTTTTACCAACTCTTCGCCACGCAGATTTTTAGCAACAATTCTGCCATCGGGGGCAATCAGAAAGTTTTGAGGAATAGAACGTACCTGATAGAGTTTAGCAGCTTCATTATTCCAATATTTTAGGTCTGACACATGGTTCCAGGTCAGGCCGTCTTTTTTGATAGCAGCCAACCATGCCTCACGGCCGGTTTCATTGTCGAGCGATACTCCAAGAATGGTAAAATTTTTGTTTTTGAACTGATTATATGCGGCAACCACGTTTGGATTTTCGCGACGGCAAGGGCCGCACCACGATGCCCAAAAGTCAACCAACAGATATTTCCCTCTAAAGCTTGACAACTTAACCGGTTTGCCGATGGTATCATTCATCGTAAAATCGGGAGCTATAGCACCAATTGCAACTGCTTTCAATTTTGCCAACGATTCGGCATATTCTTTACCGGCCTTCGAGTTTTTGACGGCATCCGACAGTTGATTAAAAATCGGTTCCACTTCATTCACATCAGGTGTGTATCCAGCTGCCGTTTTCAGGGCATTGAGACTGATAACACTATTCGGATGTGCCTTGATATAAGATTTTAACAGTTGAGTTTGTTCTGCTTCTAATGCATTATCACGTTTTTCAATTCCATCCATAAACTCTTTCGATTTGCGTTGTTCGGGCGTTGCAGCCTGATATTCAGCGTAAAGCGCTTTTTGTTTTTCCGTCACTGGTTTCAAAAGCGTTATCAACTCCTGATTCTGGTCATTCACCGGAGAACCTTTAATGGTAGCCTTTGCAATCGAATCGTTGCTTTGAAGAGTAATTATGCCAGCCTCCAGATAGAGATTCAGCATATCTACAGCACCTTTTTTCTGTATACCGCTTCCCTCTCTGTCCAATACCAGTCTTGCCATAAAAGGTTCTTCGGCCATGCCTTTGAAAGAGAAATTTCCGTTACTGATTACAGCAGTATCGGTTACCAGTTTGTTTTCAATTTGATGCAACAGATAGACCTTGGCAGGAGCATTGAGTTGTCCTACTTTACCTTTCAGGGTGTAACTGTTTTGTTGCGCTATCAGTGAGAGTGGCAAAGCGCAAATAAATAATAAGAGCGTTTTTTTCATTCGAGAGATAAATTTAGAATTAAGCATCAAAAGTACGGGTTTCTGTTCGTATTTATAGCGTGTAAGTTTATTTTTTTGTAAATGAAGTGAGAATATGTTTTATTGCGATTAGCTACTCGGCTGAATTACAATTGAGTATAAATATTTCTGATTTTTCAAATCAATCTCTTTTTTTTTCAGATGCGCTTATCGCGTATTTGGCATCGTATATTTGCATTTTTACATTCACAAATAACGCTTATGCAAACAAAACATATAGAACAAATTGTACCCTCGGGACAAAAGCATTGGGTAGGCGACGGATTTCAGGTTTATACTTTTTTCCCGTCAGGTGAACCATTCGGCGACCGGCGAATGAGTCCGTTTTTCTTATTGGATTACGGTGCAAAAAGACAGGTTGCTCCTTCGTCAAAACTCCGTGGTGTGGGTGTCCATCCACATCGGGGTTTTGAAACGGTAACGCTTATGTATCATGGCAAGGGAGCGCATCACGATAGTGCCGGCAATAGTGGCATTATCGAAGAAGGCGATGTGCAATGGATGACGGCTGCCTCGGGTGTGCTACACAAAGAATATTTTGAAAAAGAGTTCAATAGCAGAGGTGGCGACTTTCAGATGGTACAACTCTGGGTCAATCTGCCTGCAAAAGACAAAATGGTTCCACCTAATTATCAGGCTATTGTGCGCGATACAATGGGTAAATATACTATTCCCGACGATGGAGGTGAGATTGATATAGTCGCCGGAGAGTTGCACGGTGTAAAAGGTGCAGCAACCACATTTACACCTATTGAAATGTATAACATTCGCCTCAATAAGGGCGGAAAGGTCAAATTGACACTTCCTTCCGATTATAACACCGGACTGATGATTGTGCAAGGCAAAGTAACTGTGAATGATTCGGAAAAAGCAGGTGAAAACGAATTTGTACTGTTTCAAAACGATGGCGAAAACTTTACCATTCATGCCGATGAAGTGAGTACAGTGCTACTCTTGAGCGGGCAACCGATTGACGAACCTATTGCCGCTTACGGGCCTTTTGTAATGAATACCCGTAATGAAATCATAGCGGCTTATGACGATTTTGATGCCGGCAAATTTGGTTATCTCGAAGATTAAAACAAAAAACTTATAATGAATTCAAAACTATTTACACCCCTGACTATCAGGGAAATCACACTAAAAAATAGGATTATCGTTTCACCCATGTGCCAATATTCATCCGAACAAGGATTTGCAAACGATTGGCATTTGGTACATTACGGTAGCAGAGCGGTAGGCGGAGCCGGGCTGATTATTTCGGAAGCCGCAGCCATTTCACCCGAGGGACGAATTTCTCCTTACGATATTGGAATTTGGAAAGAGGAGCATATCTCTAAATGGAAGCAAATCAATGCGTTTATCCATGCTCAGGGAAGTTTATCGGGCATTCAGCTGGCACATGCCGGACGAAAAGCCAGCACGGGTTGCTCCTGGATTGAAGGCGACCGGGTATTAGCTCCCCACGAAGGTGGCTGGCAAACATTGGCTCCTTCGGGTGTTCCATTTCAGGAGGGTGGTTTAGCTCCTTTGGCAATGGACTATGAATCAATTGAATGGGTGACTTCTGAATTTCAAAAGGCAGCAAAACGTGCAGTGGATGCCGATTTTGATGTAGTAGAAATTCATGCAGCACATGGATATTTGCTGCATCAGTTCTTATCACCGCTCAGCAATCAACGTACGGATAAGTATGGTGGCGGCTTTGAAAATCGCACACGCTTCCTGCTACAAGTGGTTGATGCAGTGAAAAATGAACTACCGGCTGAAAAACTTCTTTTTGTCAGAATTTCGGCAACCGATTGGGCCGAAGGTGGTTGGAATATTGAAGAATCGGTGAAGTTGTCGGGGATACTTAAATCAAAAGGTGTTGATTTAATGGATATTTCTACAGGTGGATTGGTGTCGTATGCCAAAATTCCGGTGGCTGTTGGCTATCAGGTACCTTTTGCTACGCGCATAAAGCACGAAACAGGTATTTTGACCGGAACCGTGGGTTTAATTACCGATGCTATGCAAGCCGAAACGTTATTGGTAACTGAGGCGGCAGATGTGATAATAGTTGCCCGTGAGTTTCTCCGTGACCCTTATTTTCCACTTCATGCCACTACTCAATTGCATGACGATATTGCCTGGCCGGTTCAATATCAACGGGCAAAACCTCATTGATAAAATCACACACGCATATTGCACAAATGCCTTTTTCTAAAATAGAGAAAGGCATTTGTGTTATTGGTAAATACAAAAAAAAATCGTAGCATAAATTAGGAGTTCAGACATATTATTTACATCTTTGTCCTACAAATTAGTGCATAATCTTCAAATATATTCAAAGTTATGGAAAATGACATTTCAAACCCGATTGAAAACACTGAAAATCAACCAAGTGTACAGCTTACAGAGGCTGCTATTGCTCACATGGACGAAATGCGCAAATGGGCACTGGTAATGGCTATAGGAGGCTTTGTAAGTGTTGTAATGATGTTTCTTACTGCTATTTCGTTGTTAATTTCACCCAATGATAATCCGGCAGCCGGCTTTTTGCATCTAATGAGCGGGGTATATTTTTTCATTGCATTTATTATGATTTTCCCGATGTATTTTTTATGGAAAATGGCAATACATGCAAAAAAGACAGTGAAGTTGCGATTAAACAGTGAGTTAGAGGTTACACTCAAAAATTTGAAATTACATTATATCTGTATCGGCATTTTTTCTCTGCTAAGTATTATTACCATCGTTGCCTCAATAATTGCCGCATTCATGTCAGGGCTTATCACCTCCTTATTACAAGCTCCAACCGTATAAAGAGTTTGGTCTTTTATTAATTTAATGATGTCTTTATGGCAATATTCATAAATACTTTATGAAAAAAACAGGAATTATTGCATTCTGTATGATAGTGTTAGGTACATCTGTATACGCACAAAATGGAAAGTTTATTCAAAAATTTATGGAAAAACAATTTGATGCCGGTTCAGCCGAAAATAGCGGCCCGACTCCCGATTACAGCAACTTAAACTATTGGGCTGCATCGCCTTTCAAACATGACAATAGCGACACAATACTAGCATTTCTGAAAAATGAAGTGCGCGATGATAAAGTTGACGTGTTCTTTATTCATCCTACTTCTTTTACTCAAGATATGCAAAATGCTGCATGGAATGCCAATCTTGACGACGCATCGCTCGACAGCATCACCAACTTTCGCTCCATTCTGTACCAGTCATCAGTATTCAACGGCAGTTGCCGCGTGTTTGCCCCGCGCTACCGACAAGCCAATCTCAAGGCATTCTATGTACGCACTTCCCCGTCGGCACAAATAGCCTTCGATTTGGCCTATAGCGACGTAAAAGCTGCCTTTCAATATTACTTGGTGCATCATAACAACGGTCGCCCTATTATAATTGCCTCCCACAGCCAGGGAAGCCTGCATGCCATTCGCCTGTTAAAAGAGTTTTTTGATGGAAAACCGTTGCAAAAACAGTTAGTGTGCGCCTATGTGATAGGTTATCAAATTAAGAAGGATGCATTTGAGTCAATTCCATTGGGAACAACACCCTCGGCAACCGGATGCGTGGTGGGATGGCGTAGCTATCAGAAAGGCGAATTGCCTGAAGTGGTGAAGCGGGAAAATGGGAACTCACTGTGTGTAAATCCATTGACATGGAGTGCCGATACACGATGGGCATCTGAAACGCTGAACAAAGGCTCACTTGTGACAATCAATATATTGAAAACGCCCGGAGCAAGTGCCGGAATAGAACCGACGGCACATATACTGTGGGTGACATTGCCCGAAAATACTGTGGCAAAAATAAAGAATCTAAAGAACCTGCATATCTACGACTACAACCTCTTTTGGATGAATATTCGTGAGAATGTGAAGTTAAGAATAGAGGCGTATCTGAAAAAACAATAAGCAGCACTCAGTATAAAACTGTGTCCTTCTTATTGTTAGCTGCGTACTCGTTAATCCGCTAGATCTTCTTCTACCACAAGGTTTTCAATGATAAACATCTGGCGTTCGGGTGTATTGTTTCCCATATAAAATTCAAGCAAGTTTGGCACCGAATCTTCCTTTTTGAAGGTCACCTGCTCAAGGCGGATGTCTTTGCCAATAAAATGCTTAAACTCATCGGGCGAAATCTCACCTAACCCTTTAAAGCGCGTTATCTCGGGATTTGCACCTACTTTTCTCATCGCATCCTGACGCTCTTCGTCGCTATAACAATAGAATGTATCTTTTTTGTTGCGCACTCTGAATAGCGGCGTTTGCAGAATATAGACATGCCCTTTTTTTACAAGGTCGGGGAAAAACTGCAGAAAAAATGTAATCAGCAATAGACGGATGTGCATTCCATCTACATCGGCATCGGTAGCCACAATCACTTTATTGTAACGCAACCCTTCGATGCTCTCCTCAATATTCAATGCCGCTTGCAAGAGGTTAAACTCTTCGTTTTCATATACAATTTTCTTCGTTAACCCATAACTATTCAATGGTTTACCTCGCAAGCTAAATACTGCCTGAGTTGTCACATCGCGGCTTTTGGTGATGGAACCACTGGCCGAATCTCCCTCAGTAATAAAAATGCTGGAGCTGTCGGTGTCACCTTTTGTATCGTGGTAATGAATGCGGCAATCGCGAAGCTTCTTGTTGTGAAGGTTCACCTTTTTGGCTCGTTCGCGAGCCAGTTTAGTAACTCCTGCAATGGCTTTACGTTCCTTCTCCGAATCCTGAATTTTACGTAGTAGAATATCCGAGGTTTCGAGATTTTTGTGTAGGTAATTATCCACCTCCTTTTTTACAAAATCGCCGATAAATTTGCTTACCGAAGGACCTTCGGGGCCAATATCTTTTGAACCAAGCTTAATTTTGGTTTGCGACTCAAACACAGGCTCTTCCACGCTGATAGCCACGGCTGCCACCAATCCGCTACGGATGTCAGACACCTCCATGTTTTTGTTGTAATACTCTTTGATGGTTCGCGCAATTGCCTCACGGAAAGCACCCTGGTGAGTACCGCCCTGCGTGGTATGCTGCCCGTTGACAAAGGAATAATACTCTTCGCCGTATTGGTCGCTATGCGTGAACGCTATTTCAATATCTTCGCCTTTGAGATGAATAATCGGATAGAGACATTCCGAAGTGATATTTTCATTCAGTAGGTCAAGCAAGCCGTTTTTGGAGAGAAACTTCCTGCCATTGAAGGTAATAGTAAGTCCGGTATTGAGGTATGCGTAGTTGCGAAGCATCGTTTCGATGTAATCTTCGCGATATTTGTAGTTGGTAAAGATGGATTCGTCGGGTACAAATTCCACCATGGTACCGTTGGCTTCGGTAGTGGAGGCCAAAGGCGTTTCGATGGTAAGTTTACCCGCCGAAAACTCAGCACGTTTCACCTGACCTTCGCGGTAACTTTCGACCAGAAAGCGTTGTGACAAAGCATTTACCGCTTTGGTACCCACCCCGTTTAATCCCACCGACTTCTTGAACGCTTTTGAGTCGTATTTACCACCGGTATTCATTACCGATACGGCATCAATCATTTTACCCAATGGAATACCACGGCCAAAGTCGCGGATGCGTACAACTCCCTCTTTCACAGTCACCTGAATAGTGTTGCCTTTGCCCATGCGAAACTCATCAATAGAGTTGTCGAACACCTCTTTGAGCAATACGTACACACCATCATCGGGATAGGTTCCATCGCCTAATTTCCCGATATACATCCCGGGGCGGCGGCGCACATGCTCCAATCCCTCAAGGGTAATAATATTATCGTCGGTATAGCTGCCTGTCTGTGAGCTGAGTTGTATTTCGTCCATAGTTTTGCTTAATGTAGAGACAAAGATAACAAAATTTTCTAAGTGAAAATCGTATCTATATTATTTATTCCGGCACATTTCTATCGTCCAAAAGAGAATTTGAACGAGTCAGAAATAGGCGTGTGGGTCTCATTAAGGATAGAATGAAAATTATAAGCGGAAATAATAAAATTTTAGGTTTCGCCAAACCGAATAATAAATCAAGTACCATAATAATCCAAAATGGAATTCTCTTTTGCCTGTTCAGAAATAGAAGTTCCAAAATCATTAAAATTGTCGGAAGCATCATATAACCAAGCAAATGAGCAATTCCGCTACTTGGATTTGTATATAGTTCGGCTAATTGAATTTTAGATAAAATAGCATCTGACACTCCTTTTAAAAACCCTGTTTGGGGATGTAAATATACTATAAGTGTAACAGAAGTCAACACAACAAAAGTACATATTAAGCGAAAAAATAATATGCCATTAATCCATTGAACTGTATTAGTTTTTTTCATTGACTTCACATTATATTATTTCACGACACGAACACTGTCCACAATATAGGGTGTGTCGCCTCTCCAAAACAATACCCCGTTTTTCTGTTTGTATTCCAACACAATGTGGTTGCCTTCATATTCCATCAGTTTTTGGGCGAGATTGTCGTCAGTAACCGAGAAGTAAAATTTTTCGGAACCAAACTGATTCGCATTATTTACTACCACGCTATTGAGCAAAAGTTCACCTTCATAGGTTTTGAAAAGTGTACCCCGCTTAGAAAATTTCTGCAGCAAACCTGTTCTGTTTCCTTCGCTGTAAGTAAAATAATACTTCCAATAGCCATATCCTGAAATGATTAGAAAAAAGACAAGTACAACAATTGCAATAATTTTTTTCATGTGTATTGATTTTGAAAATTACAATAAACAGGAAACACTTACTTATCCTGTTTATTTTGCAAATATATAATTTTTTTGGATATAAATCAGATTGGTTCTATCAAATCCCAGCGATTGCCGTACAAATCGGCAAAGACAACTACCGTGCCATAAGGGGCTTTGGTCGGTTCCTGCAGCACAGCTACTCCTTTTGCAACCATATCCTGATAGTCGCGCAAAACATTATCAGTGTATAGAAAGAACCCCACCCGTCCGCCGGTTTGGTTTCCCACAGCTGCTGTCTGAGCTTCGTTTGCCGCTTTGGCTAATAAAAGCGTGCACGCTGTAGAACCCGGAGGTGCTACCACCACCCATCGTTTTGTTTCGCTCATCACGGTGTCTTCAAGCAAGGTAAAATGAAGTTTTTGAGTATAAAATTCGATGGCTTCGTTGTAGTCTTTTACTACAATGGTTATTTGGGCTATTCGTTGCTGCATATAGAAATTTTTAATATTGTCCTATTGAATATCCAGATTTATGGCAGGTTCAAATGTATAGTCAAACCGGCCATAAGAGATTTCGATATTTTTTCCTGCTCCATCCTTCACAGTAAATCCAAATGTACCTGAGAGGGTTATCACATTGCCGGCACTATTGATACTTGCATTTTTAAAATATATCTGTCCTATACCTGCTTTGTATGTATCATACGTGTTGCGAATAAATACTCCTGCTTTTTGCACTCCGTCCAGTGCTATTTTCTTGCCCCTCAGCAGTAACAAATCTTCAAATTTATGAATATTCAATCCTTTCAAATTAAACTGCAGGTCAATCACATCACCGTACGTTACAACACCTTCAAATTGCACAGAAATACTGTCTTGCAGTGGAATAATTGCAATCGAATGAGAAAGATCTGCGTACATAAAGCCCGATTTACTTACCGATTTCCAAAAATCGCCATTTATCTCGGCACCCGCCACATTGTTACCTGTTTCAGTGTATTTGGGAAGTCTCGGATCAATTGGATCCAGAATAAAAGTTCCTTCACAGGCTACACACAAGAGCATACATAATGCAAATGTAATTTTATTTATAAAGTCGTAGTTTTTCATTGTACAAATTGATTTTCAAACCTATTGACAGACTAATATTTTTAAGGTCATGTATTTCTCCTGTAAAGTTACCAAGCTTATCGATGGTGTAATAATCAAGCATTGGCAATAAGCCATAGGTAGCTCTTGCATAAAGACTTACCTCTTTAGAATCAAGACAACTGACACCTAACACTAAACCTACATCAAAATGATTGTATGTATTCAGCCCTTGCTTGATATTGGTAGAATACAACTCACTCAATTCTACCCCTGTATGAAGTGAGAAATCCTTTACGGGCGATAGATTGAACAGGATAGGTAGGGCTAAATAATCGAAATGAAAATAATATGTTTTGTCAAGGTCTTGAGTATATCCTTTGCGAATCAATAACACCTCATTTTGAATGGAAAACCACGAAAGTTGTTTGATAGGATAGTAGCGAACTGAGGCTCCCAATTGCAAGCCCATTAAGCCTGATTGATTTTCCAACAGGTTGTTGTTTCTCACATTGGCATAATTAAGACCCCCAGTCAACGAAATTTGTGCACTACCTGTCACAGAAATGATTCCCAGAAAACTAATTATAAGCATTCTATAAACGAAAAACCGTTTGATATTGTTTTGTGTTTGCATCAATTTATACATTAGATTTTAGACAATAAATATGGAATAATGATATCTAAATTTCTCCGTTTCCGAGCATTCTATTTTTCATTAAATTCAACGCAATTATTCTGCAAATATATGTTTTTATTTTCAACTCAAAAAAGATATTCTTTGTTTTATTTACTCCTCTTATTTTCACTTCAGCCCATACGTCAGCGTTATTTTTTATACCACACAATAGTTACTAATATAGCGTGTATAGGTTATTGTAGTGCCCAAAAAAGCGGACTAAATTTGCATCAACAAAAATTATACTCCTCATGTCCACAAATAGTACTATCCCGGTAGGTGCACAGACGCTTGCCATTCATGCCGGCGAAGCTCCCGACCCTGTAACCCATGCTTCGTCACCCAATTTAGTAATGTCCACTACTTTCACGGTGGATGCCGATACCGGCTTTTCGGTTGAAGGTTTGGAAGAGAACGATGTCTGGATATATACCCGATGGGGAAACCCCACGGTACATCAGTTAGAAGAGAAATTAGCCGCCATTGAGGAGGCAGAAACTGCAGTGGCATTTGCCAGCGGAATGGGAGCTATCACTGCCCTACTCTTTCACTTGCTGCGTGCCGGCGATCATGCCATTATAAGCGACGTGGCGTATGCGGCTCTCTCCGAAATTACCAACGAAATGATTCCTGACCTGAATATTGGCATCACTAAGGTAAATACTTCCGATATTGAAGCCATTCGTGGCGCAGTAAAGCCCAACACCAAACTCATTTATATAGAAACTCCCTGCAATCCGCTTTTGCGACTCACTGACATTGCCGCTGTGGCAGCCATTGCCAAAGAAGCGGGAGCAAAACTTGCCGTCGATTCTACCTTTGCAACTCCTGCCGCCACCAAGCCTTTGCAACTCGGCGCCGACTTTGTGATTCATTCGCTTACTAAATACTTAGGCGGCCATGGTGATGCGTTGGGTGGTGTGGTGCTTGGCAGTAAAGCAAATCTTACGTCCTTGCGCAAAAAGACGGCGATTCGGTTAGGCGGAGTACTTAGTCCGTTTAACGCGTGGCTGATACTGCGGGGCATCGCCACTTTTCCGTTGAGGATGCGTGCACATGCAGAAAATGCATTGAAAGTGGCTAAATTTCTTGAAAATCATCCGAAAGTGGAACGAGTTATCTATCCCGGCTTGCCATCGCACCCCCAGTACGAACTGGCAAGGCGACAGATGAAGAACTTCTCAGGCATGTTGACTTTTCAGGTAAAAAACGGAACGGAACAAGCCAAGGTGTTTACCGATAAGCTACAAATTGTGCATTATGCCGTATCCTTGGGGCATCACCGTTCGTTGATATTTTACCTCAACAGCAAGGACTTATTGCAAACCTCTTTTAAATTTGCTACCGAAGCGCAACTTGCCTCGTGGAATAAATTTGCAGGCGAAGGAATCTTTCGTTTGTCGGTAGGACTGGAAGATACAGACGATATTATCCGCGATTTGAAACAAGCACTGGAATAAGAATCCGACACACGGAATCTTTTTGAACGCGAATGACGCAAAAAAAGCCACAAATATTTTTCAACCAGAATACCGATAACTATCGGAACACAAATCGACACGAAATTTATTTGTCCACGGATAACACAGATTTCTCTCTCCCTTGCGGGCTCATTGAATTTTGGTCATTATGTTCAAAATAATCTGTGCTTTTTCGTTCTTTCCGTGTGCTCCGTGTGCCCTTCGCCTCAATATCCGTGCAGGTTGATACTTTCGCTATCACACCGTGTCACCCATTTACCCATCTTCTTCTGGATAACGCGAAAGTGATGCTCCTCTTCGGGAGTGATAAGCGAAATGGCTTCGCCCCGCGATTCGGCACGTCCGGTACGACCAATGCGGTGAATATAATCTTTGGGCGAACGGGGCAGTTCGTAGTTGATGACATAGGGCAAAAACTGAATATCGATACCCCGCGAAATCAAATCGGTGGCGACCAGCACTCGCAGTTCGCCTGACTGAAACTCACGCAAGGCAATCGTGCGTGCTCCCTGACTCTTTTTGCTGTGAATGGATTTGGCGTTGATGCCATTCTTACGAAGTTTATCGGCTATATTGTCGGCTTTATACACCGATGAGGCAAAGACAAGTACCTGTTTCATTTCCTGCGTTTTAATCAGGTAGCGCAGCAAAGGCCCTTTTCGCTCTTCGGAGACAAAGTAGGCCAACTGCGAAATCAAATCAAATGTATCTTTTTCTTCCTCAATTTTAATCACCAACGGATTGTGCAGCAAAATATCATTAATTTGAGTCACATCCTTATTCAATGTAGCCGAGAACAACAGATTCTGACGCTTTGCCGGCAACAGGCCGAATATACGGCTCATCTCTTCTCTAAATCCAAGATTCAGCATCTTATCCGCTTCGTCGAGCACCAGTGTATCGATATCCGACAGATGCACCGCCTTAGAGTCAACCAGTTCCAACAACCTCCCGGGTGTGGCCACCACAATATTAACCCCCTGCAAGGCCATCATCTGCGGATTAATAGAAACACCGCCAAACACAGCCAGCGTTTTTACACGTTCAGGCAGCGCGGCACCAAATGTCTGAAATACCTCGCTTACCTGCATTGCCAGTTCACGCGTTGGCACCAGCACCAACACATTGATATGTCGGTTTTTGGTAATACGTTTCTCTTGCAGGTTCATCAGTATGGGCAGCACATAACCCGCGGTTTTACCCGACCCCGTTTTGGCTATACCCAACACATCGCGCTTTTGCAAAATAGCCGGAATAGCTTCCTGCTGAATAGGATATGGCTGAGTATAATTTTGATCGGCCAACGCTTTTATGAGTGCAGGCGATACACCTAAAGAGGTAAAGGGCATAGGGAGATATTTAGATTGAGGATGCAAAGGTACCTATTTGAGACGAAAGTAGAGAAGCCTCTCCGAACTCCGCCAAAAGTGGAAAATCTACACATCTGCTTGGCGACTAAGGACAGGAATATCGCTCCTTTTGTTAGCTTACGGTAAGACAAAGACCGTTTTACTCCTTTTTATACCCAATTTTAGTCCAAATTTCCTGAATGTTTTCCTCGCCTTCAAAATAGGTAAGAGTGGCATTTTTATTAAATATCTCAAACGAAGGGGCAATCAGCAATTTATTTGAGTCGGGATATTCGCACACATCGAATCCGATAAAGGTTCTGATATCTAAGTACACACATGCTTCTTCCGTATGATTATAAAGCTGATGTGCCCCACTCTCGCCAATTTCAAAAAATATCAAATCGCCG
>Ga0302272_1000673_pt1 | contig 15398 bp, 9 predicted proteins | sample III_Bog_N1_2_FD_198772 | JGI IMG/M metagenome (GOLD analysis project Ga0302272, IMG submission 198772) | Peat permafrost microbial communities from Stordalen Mire near Abisko, Sweden - III_Bog_N1_2 | ecosystem: Environmental > Terrestrial > Soil > Wetlands > Peat | place: Sweden: Abisko...
TCTACAGCTCATCGATCAATAAACCGGCCTGTTGGTCACCCTCCCAACCCAACCTCTATACCTGCAGGATAACGTTGAGCACAACTGCCGGGACTCAAACTATGACCGAACATTTCGGTTTCAGAAACTATGAATTTGCGGATAAGGGACCTTTTATGCTGAATGGAAAACGGTTGCTTCTCCACGGCACACATAAGCATGAGGATCATGCAGGTGTAGGAGCTGCCATGACTGAAACACAAATCCGTGAAGAAATGATTATGATAAAAGAAATGGGTGTCAACTTTATCCGCCTGGGTCATTACCAGCAATCACGGATTACGCTCAACCTGTGCGATAGCCTTGGAATACTGGCATGGGAAGAAATCCCATGGTGCAGGGGTGGCGTAGGCGGTGACCGGTATAAAAACCAGGCCTATGGCATGATGACCAACATGATTACACAACACCGCAATCATCCGGCTATTATTCTTTGGGGATTAGGAAATGAAAACGACTGGCCGGGTGATTTCCCTACCTATGACAAAAAAGAAGTCCGCAATTTTATGATTACGCTCAATGAACTGGCTCATAAACTTGATCCATCACGTAAAACCTCAATCCGGCGATGTGACTTCTGCAAAGATGTACCTGATGTGTATTCACCTTCTATTTGGGCAGGATGGTATAAAGGTATTTATACCGATTACAAGGAAATGAGCGAAAAAGAAATGCAGACAGTTAACCATTTCTTTCATGCCGAATGGGGTGGTGACAGCCATGCAGGCCGTCATTCTGAAAATGCGGACAAGAACCTGCAATATGTAAAAACCGGTGCAATAACTCCTGATTTACTGGGTGATTCTGCACGTTATGTAAATGCAGCCCGGACCTCAAAGGATGGTGACTGGAGTGAATCGTATATTTGCAATTTATTTGAGTGGCATCTCAAAGAGCAGGAGAAAATGCCTTTGCTCACCGGTTCTGCCTTCTGGACCTTCAAAGATTTTTCTACCCCTGGCAGGCCTGACAATCCGGTGCCCTACGTCAATCAAAAAGGAGTCGTGGAACGTGATGACACCAAAAAGGAATCCTATTATGTATTCCAGTCCTGGTGGGCTGAGAAACCCATGGCGCATATCTACGGCCATAGCTGGCCGGTTCGCTGGGGTAATGCCGGAGAAGAGAAAATGGTGAAAGTATATTCCAATTGCGATCATGCCGAACTGTTTGTCAACGGGAAAAGTATGGGTGTCAAAAAACGCAGTTCGCAGGATTTCCCTGCTGCCGGGCTACGGTGGAATGTGGTTTATTCCGAAGGAAAAAACATATTGAAGGTCATTGCCCATAAAGGAAATGTTACGGTTACTGATGAAAGCAACCAAAGCTACCAGACTGCAACATGGGGAAAACCTGCTCAAATGATACTGCACAAATTGGAACAACAAGGAGATATGGCTACCATTGAAGTAATGCTGATGGATGGAAATAAGATACTTTGTCTGGATGCACGTAATGTGGTTCGCTTTGGGTTAGCCGGTGATGGCAAGCTGATAGACAACCTGGGTACTGCTTCCGGGTCAAGGGTAGTTGAGTTGCAGAATGGCAGGGCCAGGATTCGAATAAGGATGAATGGCGGACAAAATATTGCCAGCGTATCCTGTGCCGGAATCCCGACAGCATTTTGTAATCTGGCTAACTAACCGCACATCGAGTCCTGCCTATTTGTATTCATCATCGTATCATCATCCTGTTTATGGTAAAACGGATATAAAACGGTAGCGAAACGGATATAAAACGGATATAATACGGTATTATAAAGAACCGTATTATATCCGTGTCAGTTCCGTTTTATCATGGGTGTATGTACGTGTTACCGTAAACAGGATAGTGATATGATGATGGAGAGACACTTTGAATAATTTAAAGAGAAGTTAGCAGTTAAGAGTCGGTAATTGGGAGTTCTATATAAAAATACGAGGATACAAAAACAAAATAATAAAGTCACAATTGACTCAATAGCATTCCTGAATACATTTATTTTAGTGCAACGTATTGTGCCTGCTGTAGATCGTTTTTATTTGGGATGATCCGGTTTCATACTACCCTCACCCGGAACGAAACGTGATAAATGGATCAACTGTACTTCTGGTTCAATTCAGACAAATATTAAAAACATATCCAACAGTATCCTTTTCATCAACAAATTTAAAAAGCGGAATCCAGATATTCTGCTTTTTTTATGATGCATGCAAATTGGTCGACCATTTTTATGTTCTACAACACATTTCAAAAAATAGTTCCTAAATAATTTTTTTATTGCAAATACAACCCTTATTTTTGGTCAACCAAATTATTGGTTGACCAAATTAATTCAAATAAAACAATACTTGTTCTTATAACACTGACAACAACATCATCGGAGAATACTAACTATCCATTTCCGGATGGAGCTTTTACTGAGTCTGCGAATGAATAAAACCTATTATAGAGTTTTGCAATTAATTTCCGATCGATTAATATATTACAACCATTTCATGAAAGCAAATTTAAATTTATGTATCATTTCTCTGTGTTTGCTGGCAAGCATCAGCATGTCTGCCAGGGAGCTCAACCTTGGAGAGATTTTTAATGAAGGTGCCGTATTACAGCGCAATTCGAAGGTATCGATATGGGGAACTTCAGATTCTTCAGCAACTATTACCATCACGATTCAAAACAAGAAATTTACGTCAACAAGTGATAAAACCGGCAATTGGAAAACCGACTTATCACCGTTACAGGAAGGTGGCCCTTATTCAATGATGGTTACTTCAGATCATGACACCATTCAATTGAAAGAGATCTACGTGGGCGAAGTATGGCTGGCAGGTGGCCAGTCGAACATGGCTTTTCTACTTGAGAATTCGGACAACGGGAAAGAAGAAATTGAAAAGGCTAAAAACCAAAATATCCATTTTGTCATGGTTCCTTATAAAGCATACGAAGGGGATAAGAACCGGGGAGATATGAAATGGCGTACAGCAACAACCGAGAATGTATCTAAGATGTCAGCTGTAGCCTATTATTTTGCAAAAGAACTGCAACAGAAGCTGAATGTTCCAGTAGGTGTGATTTGTTGTTATAAAGGGGGTTCAGGTGCCGAAACTTGGATGACCAGGGAATCGCTTTTAAATAAACCTCAATTGGCACCGATCGTAGAGAATTATGAAAGTTATTACTCCGCATTAGGTAAAACAAAGTATCTGGAACTTGTTTCAAAATACGATATTGAGTTGAAGCAATTCCAGGATTCGGTGAAAGCCGGGAATAAAACATTGAAGAGTCCAAAAGAACCCATGGGAGAACAAAATTACAACCGTCCATTCGGTCTATACTATACCATGCTAAAACGTGTGATTCCATATTCTGTCAAAGGAACAATCTGGTACCAGGGTGAGCATAATTCTCCAAGGGCAGAACAATACCGTACGTTGTTTCCGGCAATGATTGAAGAATGGCGAACAGACTTCAACAATCCCGCCATGCCTTTTCTTTTTGTTCAGTTACCGGGTTATGCGAATGCTGATGCCAGAAACAGGCCTATCTGGCCAGAATTACGGGAAGCACAACTATTAACCTGGCAACAGGTGAAAAACACAGGAATGGCGGTAACCATCGACTTAGGAGAGAAGACCACCATTCATCCCCCACATAAAGAGCCTGTTGGCAAAAGGCTATCGGCAATTGCATTGAATACGGTTTACGGGATACATGTTCCATATTCAGGTCCGGTATACAAAAGCATAGAAATCAAAAGGAACCGGGCTATCCTGACATTCGATTTCGCGTTCGAAGGATTAAAAGCACAGGGTGAATTACAAGGTTTCACCATTTGTGGAAATGACGGAAACTACATACCTGCAAAGGCTGAAATTAAGGATAACCAGGTGGTGGTATGGGCGAAAGGAGTTACCTCTCCGGTTGCAGTACGTTACGGTTGGGATAACTGGACGGAAGCAAACTTAACAAACAGTGTCGGATTACCGGCATCTCCATTCAGGACAGACAATTTCCCATTGCTTACAGCAGGGATCAAGACTATCAAATACCAGTAGGAAGCATCGAGCACTGAGTATTGAGCATCGAGCTTCGAGCATCGAGTATTGAGTATTGAGTATTGAGCAATGTTGTCGGGATGAACAAAAAAATCAAATTATTATCAGTATACGTTTATGAAAAAAGTAATTTTTAAAGTATGTATCTCTTTGTTTTTCATCGGGTAGTCTGACCGGTCAGACACGGATTTGGAACATGGAGAGATTAAACAAAGTAAAATCTTCGGATAGAAGTATTGCAGCAAGCATTCTGAAGGATGCTGACAAGATATTGACAAAAACTATTACCACTGTCATGGATAAAGAGATGACCCCTCCAAGCGGTGACAAGCATGATTACATGAGTGCCGGGAGGTATTGGTGGCCAGACCCCAAAGACCCTACAGGGCCTTATATTCGAAAGGATGGTGTTGTAAACCCTGAAATTGACAAATTGGACAGGGGTCCGTTAGGAATGCTTGCAAAGAATGTGACCAGCCTTTCTCTGGCATATTATTTTACTTCTGATGAGCGGTATGCAGCAAAAGCGGTGAATAATTTACGTATTTGGTTTATGAACCCAAAAACGCATATGAACCCGAACATGAATTACGGACAGACGATTCCCGGTCGTAACAAAGGGTTAGGACGAGGAGAAGGAATCATTGACACCTATTCGTTTATTGACATGCTGGATGGAATAGAATTATTGAAGGCTTCACCCAAATTTACCAAAGAGGACCAATTGGCTTTGAAAAACTGGTTTGCCTCCTACCTTGAATGGATGATGACATCCTCAATTGGGAATGAAGAATACACCGCTAAAAACAATCACGGGACGGCATTTGATGTTCAGGCAACCCGGTATGCCATTTTTGTCGGGAAAGAAGACATTGCACGTAAATACTGCAATGACTTTGCATCACGCCGTCTCTTCACTCAGATTGAACCGGATGGTTCACAACCGTTGGAATTAGCCCGGACAACTGCACTTGGCTATTCTACGTTCAACCTGACTCATATTCTGGACATGTGTCATCTGGCAAGTAGTTTAAACATTGATTTATTCCATGCTACTTCAGCGGATGGAAGGAGTATCACAAAAGCCCTGGAATTCTTATCCAAATATGTAGGAAAACCTATCAGCCGGTTTCCATACAAGCAAATAAAAGAGTGGGATGATGTCCAGACCAAATTATGCTGGCAACTGTATCGGGCGGACAAATTGGGTTCATCACCTGTATTTGAGAAATATTACAAAAACAGGATCAGTGACACGGATAAAAACAAAGACAGCAATTTATTGGTCTATTAATTTGACTTCCAGTAATAAATTTATAACAATGAAAAAAATAGTTCTTACAGGATTTATTCTTGTTTTGGGAGTTCTGGGATTACAGAGCCAGACAAGGGTATGGGATATGGGAAAAATGAACCGGGCCAGATCAGAGAAATCTATAGTTGTCAATCAGATAATAGAGGATGCCAACTCATTACTATCAAAAACAATTCCAACTATAATGGAAAAAGATAAACCGGCTCCCAGTGGTGACAAACATGATTATTTCAGTTGCGCCCCTTATTGGTGGCCCGACCCGGCTAATCCAACCGGTGCGTATATCCGCAAAGATGGTGTTACAAACCGGGAAGTTACCACTCCGGATAAAAAGAACCTGGGTACACTGACAAACAGCATTATTCGCTTATCACTGGCTTATTACCTAACCGCTGATGATAAGTACGCAGCTAAAGCCGTTGAAAATCTACGAATCTGGTTTATTAATCCGGATACACGAATGAACCCGAATGTAAATTATGGACAGACTATCGTTGGGCATTTTGGAGGCAAGGGACGAGGAGCAGGTATGATTGAAACATACAAATTTGTTGAGATGCTGGATGGGATTGAATTATTGAAAAAATCAGCTGCTTTCACAACAAACGACCAACAACAGTTGAGTCATTGGTTTAGCGAATACCTGAACTGGATGATCACCTCATCCATCGGGATTCAGGAATATAATGCCAAAAACAATCACGGTACGGCTTTCGAAGTACAGGCAACCAGAGTAGCTCTTTTTGTTGGAAAAACAGATATCGCCCGTCACTACATTGATAATTTCGCAGCACGTCGTATTTTTACTCAAATAGAGCCAGATGGCAAACAACCCCTGGAACTTGTCAGAACGAAGGCATTGGGCTACAGCACATTTAACCTGACCCATTTACTGGATATGTGTGCTATTGCTAAAACGATGAATGTGGACTTATTCCCTCTTACTTCGAAAGATGGCAGAAGCATTTCGAAAGCATTGGAATATCTGTCACAATTTGTGGGAAAACCGCAAAGTAATTTTCCGTATAAGCAAATAGTAGACTGGGATGTGGTTCAAAACAACCTGTGCCTTCAATTGTACCGGGCAGACAAATATTCAACCGGTGCTCCATTTAAAAAGTTTTACGTAAATAAGCAGGATAACTCAAAAAAAGATTACAACTATATTGTATTTTAAGAACAAACATGTTAAATTAAAAAAAAACTATTATGAAAAAACTATTACTAATCAGCATTTTATGCCTCGCCGCAGTGACAATGAATGCACAATTGTTGCTTAACGAAACGTTCAACTACACTACACCAAAATTAGCTGGCGTAGCTAATGATCCAAACACAAGCGCGACAAACAATACATTAGGCGTTTGGTACAATACAGGGAAACCTGCGGATTCAAATTCAGCTTCTTTTTCACTTTCTGATCCAATTTATTATACCAATTATATTACTTCAGGTATTGGCAAATCTGTGGTAATTGATTATGCAGGTGCAGGAGCAAACACTAGAATCGATGTTGTTCGCTTTTTACCGTATGCAAGTAAATTAATAGGTCCTGGAGGCACAGGGACTGCCAATTATACAGGAAATTTGTATTATTCCTTTATGTTATCTGTTACAAACGCCGGTTCATATGCAACAACTACAAGTACAGAAGGTACTGACTGGCGAGATATATTTCTTATTTGTGAAGGTGGAACGGAAGCCCTTGGGAATGCATTACGAGGAAGATTTTTTATTAAACAAGATCCAACCGACCCATACACAATCCATTATAGTATTTCAAAAAATACCAGTTTCTCTTCCACATTATTACCTACAAATGAAGGTACTTTCCCTGCAGGTCAAGTGTGTCTGTTTGTAATACGACAATCATTCACTACTACTCCTTCTGCAACTGGTACCGTTGAGGTTATTCTTAATCCTGCTATTTCGAATATAGAACCAACAACAGGTTGGATAAATGGATATCCATCAGATGCCAGCGCATTTACTGGTACTTATGGAGTTGGAATAAGAAGACGTAATATGTCCAGTACTGCAAACATTCAAATTGGTGGAATAAGAGTTGCAAAAACATGGTCTGATGTATTGTTAGGTAGTCTTACCGGAATTTCACAAATTGAACGAAACAGTACTAATATTATTGCTACCGGCAATACAATTATCACTCCTGAATCAGGGAGTTTAAAAGTTTTCAATTTAGCAGGGACAGAAGTTTTATCTTCAAAGACAGACGGCAAATTAACAACTACATTGTCAAAAGGTCTTTATTTAGTTCGCTTTGTTGGAATTGATGGCAAAGTTGAATCAAACAAAGTTGAAATCAGGTAATTGAATAAAACAATCTAACAGTCTATCTATTTAGTATGTTGGCAGTATCAATCTAAAACAACGCGGACAATTTATGCTCTGATTGTCCGCGTTTATATTACGTCCATGAAAAACACAATCCTTTTACTCCTTTTTTTATTAGGGTCATTCTTTGCCGGTGCAAAACAGACGTTGGTATCAACTGCTTCAGAAATAAATACTACAAGTTGGCATACAGGTGATACAATTATAATGAAGAATGGTACCTGGACCAATCAGTCCATTTTATTGAAAGGTGTGGGAACAGGAATACAACCAGTCGTATTGCAGGCTGAGACTCCCGGAAGTGTAATCCTGACCGGAACTTCTAAATTAGGATTTTCTGGAAAGTATGTAATCGTATCTGGTTTAAATTTTAAAAACGGAACGTTGAGCGGTTCTGATGTTATCTCGTTCAGGACTTCCTCTGCTGAACTCGCTGAGAATTGTACATTGTCAAACTGTGCTATCAGCAATTATAATCCATCTGACAATACGGTAGACACGAAATGGGTTTCAATCTATGGTAGAAACAACCAGGTAAATCATTGCTCCTTTGAAAATAAAACGAATGCAGGAACGTTGATGGTTGTATGGCTGGTGAACGGAGTAACCGTGAATCATATTATTTCGCAAAACTACTTTGGTTACCGGAATTCGAACCTGGATGCCAGCGGTGCAGAGCTGAATGGTCAGGAAATAATACGCGTAGGTGACAGTGCTTCATCCATGACAAAAGCTTCAGTAACCGTTCAGGGAAACTTTTTTGAACACTGTAACGGAGAGATTGAGATTATCTCCAACAAATCATGTGGTAACTTATATTGCAATAATGTGTTTTTTGAATGTCATGGCATGCTCACACTCCGACATGGGAATAGTTGTACGGTTGATGGCAACTATTTCTTTGGGAATGGCATTTCAGATACCGGAGGAGTTAGAATGATCGGGGAAAACCACAAAGTATATAATAATTATTTTGAAAAACTTCGCGGAACAAATTATCGTTCTGCCATTTGTATTGTTCGTGGAAAACTAAATTCATTGGCAAATGAATACTTCCAGGTAAAGAATGGATTGGTTGCGTTCAATACTATGGTCGATTGCAGCGAATCATTCAGTGTTAACTACAACAGCAGTTCCACGTGCACTATGCCTCCCATTGGTACAGTTATAGCACATAATAACATATCCAACTCATCTTCCTCAAACGTTAATGTTGACGTTGATCAATCGAATGTCTCAATGGATATAACATGGAAAAATAATTTGATAAACCAAGGGAAATATACAAATTTCACTTATATTGCCTCCCAGATAGTAACAGGCAAAGATCCGAAGCTTTCATTGGCTGGGACAACCATTAATATGTACGAACCAACAGCGGGTTCAGCATTACTGAACTACCCGACTACTGATTTTCCGGAAATAATCACAGATATTCGGGGAAGGGATCGTGGAACTACAACAAAGTTACCCGGTTCCAGTCAACTATCAGGAACAGTGACCAGAATCATGCCTACAAAAACAGGAGTAGGTGCATCATTCTTTAATCCCTTGTCAACAGAAATAAAAACACAATTCAGTGCGCCACAATTCCACGCATATATTTCGGATCACAGAATTACAGTCTCTGTTTCGTCTTCAGGTCAACTCAGCATATTCGATATCACAGGGAAATGCATGTTCATTCAAATCCTGAAAGAAGGGAACAGTACTGTATCGCTATCAAAAAAAGGAATTTACATTCTTTGTTTCAATACAAATTCAGGAGAACATTATTCTCAAAAAATGAGCATCGATTAAATTGGAGCATACTTACTGGAAATTTACAACAGCTGATTTAATACAGCTGAATTTATTTTTAAACAGGCATAAACTTTAGGCAAATATATTTGGTAGACCAATTCAGAACACTTATATTTGTATCGACTATATTGGTTGACCAATATAAATTTCGTCGGCAAGATAGAAAATTCAAAATCAAACAATCTATACTAAAAAAAATAAACATCCAATCCCGTGAAAGTTAAACAGATATTTTTTTTATTGCTTTTTCTTCCCATTACGTATATACATGCAGGCCAACATCCTGGCTTATTCCTTACACCAAAAGGAGTACAGGATATCAAGGCATCCCTGGGTAAATATCCCTTATTCGATAAATCATACAATGAACTTAAAGCAATTGCTGACCAGGCATTGACAGAACAAATTGAAGTCCCGGTACCGAAAGATGGTGGCGGCGGATATACGCACGAGAAACACAAAAGCAACTACTATGAAATGAATGCAGCCGGTACGTTGTATCAACTCACCGGGAATGTGAAGTATGCCCGGTTTGTTAAAGATATGCTAATGAAATATGCTCTGCTCTATCCTACACTTGGATTGCATCCTCTGGTAAAATCTGACGTACGTGGCAAATTGTTCTGGCAGACATTGAATGATGCTGTCTGGCTGGTGCATGCTGCAAATGCCTATGACTGCATTTACAATTTCATAGATGAAAAAGATCGCACATACATTGAAAAGAATCTTTTTTATCCAATGGTTGAATTTATTTCCAATGGGAATCCGAGCAATTATGCAACATTCAACAAGATGCATAATCATGGGACCTGGTCTATGTCGGCAGTTGGAATGATCGGATATGCAATTGGTAACAAAGATATGGTTGCGAAAGCCTTGTATGGTTCGAACAAGGATGGCAAAAGTGGATTTATTAAACAACTTGATGTATTGTTTTCTCCGGATGGATATTTCACAGAAGGACCTTATTATCAACGCTATTCCATATGGCCGTTTATGACTTTTGCCCAAGTAATACAAAACCAACAGCCTGAATTAAATATTTTCAATTATCGCAATGGGATATTGCAAAAATCGGTAAATTCAGTATTGCAATGTGCATATAACGGTGAATTTTTCTTCTTAAATGACGCTCTCCTAAAAACTTACGAAACACAGGAAATAGTATATGCTGTGGATATAGCCTATAAGAATAATCCTGCCGATAAACAATTGCTTGACATTGCCGCCAAACAAAAGTCTTTCATTGTGTCAGATGAAGGACTGGCAACTGCTAAAGCTGTCTATGAGGAAAAGATGCAGCCATTTGAATTCAAATCTATACTACTCAGGGATGGTTCCAAAGGTGACGAAGGAGGCATTGGTATTCTCCGGAGTGGATCGGGAAACAATCAAACCTGCCTGACTTTAAAAGGAACATCACATGGACTATCACATGGACATTACGATAAATTATCGATTGTCCTGTATGATAATGGCAAGTGTATCTTACCGGATTATGGAGCTGTCAGGTTCTTGAACATTGAACCTAAAAGTGGTGGAAACTATACAAAGGAAAACACAACCTGGGGAATGCAAACCATTGCCCACAACACGGTAAGTATCGATAACCGGAGTGATTTTAATGGGGATTTTAAAGTATCTTCCAGGTTTCATTCAGATATAAATTATATCGAAAATAAGAATAAGGAAGTGCAGGTTATTTCAGGAGTTGAGAAAAACGCTTATCCGGGAGTGGTGCTGAACAGGACAACTGCTCTGATACAGGACAAAGTGTTTGAGTATCCGATAGCAATTGATATCTTCACCGTAAAATCTGATTCTACGCACCAGTTAGATTTACCTTTTTATTACTATGGTCAAATGGTAATGACCGATATTGACTATCAGAAAAACACCAAAGAATTAAAAGCCCTGGGGACAAAAAACGGGTATCAGCATCTTTGGCTTGAGGCAACGGGGAAAACGGGAAAACCAAATGCATGCTTTACATGGGTAAACGGCAATCGCTTTTACAGTATTACGACTTTAGCAGATAAAAACTCTCAATTCCTAATGACCAGAATTGGAGCGGGTGATCCGGAATTCAATTTACGCAATGATCCTTGTTTTATGATTCGTCAATCGAATGTAAGCAATCACACCTTTGTATCCGTTATAGAACCTCATGGTTTATATGATTTATCAAGGGAAGTTACGACTAATTTTAATACAAATATCGCAGGTGTAAAATTAATCAAAGATAATGAAGCCTATTCAGCCATAACGGTAGAAACAAAAGACAACCATACATTTCTCTTTATCACTGTAAATAAAGATTTCGGAGAATCAAAGGAACACACAATATTATTGAATGGGAATTCTATATCATTTACCGGAAATTACTATTTTTCAGCATATAACAAATTAAAATAAAATAAATATGAATACAAAAAGTGCGAAATTTATTGTTAGTTCAGATCTTCCCTGGGAAGATGTAGGAGGTGGAGTATCCAGACAAATAATGGGATATGATGGACAACTTATGCTGGTAAAAGTAAAGTTTGGAAAAGGGAGTATTGGTGTTTTACACGAGCATTTTCATTCACAAAGCAGTTTTGTTGTGAGTGGAGTTTTTGAAGTATCAATTGGTGGAGAAAAGAAAATTTTAAAAGCTGGTGATGGGTTTTATCTTGAACCGGACATACTACATGGGGCTGTTTGTCTGGAAGAAGGAATTCTTATAGATACGTTCAGCCCAATGCGTCTTGATTTCCTAAAACAATAAACTTTTCACAATGAAAATAAAAGGTTTACGTTGGTGGATAATCGGAATGATAATGATGATTACCATTATCAACTATTTAGACAGAGGCACCCTGAATTATATGTGGGTGGCTAACATTGAATACAAACTAGTTGATAAACTTGATGCTCCGGGAAAAGAAAACCAGGCTTTATTTATTGCAAAAGATAGAATTTACCGGTTGGTTTCTAAAAAAGGAGAAATAATAAATCAACAAGCCTCAATGGTATCCTTCAAAAAAAACGGTAAAATTATTGTAAATCGTCAGGGAATTGCTTATGATCTTGGGATAGTTGATTCAAAAGCAACTCCAGAAGTTTCTTCAAAACAAGCCAAAGAGTTTTTGGGAGACATAACTATTTTCTTTATGATTGCGTATGGATTCAGCCAACTCTTTTCAGGAAAACTGTATGATAAAATAGGTACCCGTTTGGGATTCTTTGCCTCTGTACTGATTTGGGGTACCGCAGACGCACTAACATCCTTAGCACAGGGGAAAGTGTCACTGACAGGATTTCGCATGATGTTAGGGCTTGGTGAAGCCGGACCTTGGCCTGGTACTACAAAAAGTAATGCTGAATGGTTTCCACAAAAAGAACGCGCTTTTGCACAAGGGCTTTTTGGTGCAGCAGCTTCTATCGGTTCTATCCTTGCTCCTGTAGTCATATTGATGTTATATATCTCCCTGGGATGGCAAATGACGTTTGTAGTCGTTGGTGGGTTAGGTTTATTGTGGTTGGTTCCCTGGTTAATTATCAACAAAAAAGGACCAAAAGAACATACCTGGATCACAGAAGAAGAACGTGAATACATTTTAAGTGGCCAACCTGAATCGAAAGTAACCAACGAGGTAGCCAAGACCTGGGGTCAACTACTTTCGAATAAAAAAAACTACTCAGTAATATTAGGCCGATTCTTTCTGGATCCTATCTGGTGGATGTTTGTTACTTTTCTACCTATGTACCTGGTTGAAGAATTCAAATTAAATATAAAAGAATTAGCATTTTCTGCATGGATTCCTTATGTTGGAGCGATGATTGGAAGTATTACAGGTGGTTGGTTTTCAGGCTATCTAATCCGTAAAGGAGCAACTGTTGACAGAGCCAGGAAAACAGCTATGTTTGTTGGAGGCTGTATTATGGTTCCATCGATAATAGCTTCAGTTATGGCTTCAAATGCTGTTTTAGCAGTTATCCTGATGGCATTTGTACTTGGAGGATTTCAATTTACGATTGTCAACATTCAAACGCTTCCCAGTGACCTGCATTGTGGAAAATCTGTAGGATCATTAGCCGGTCTAGGTGGAGCTGCAGCTGTTCTTGGGACAATTTTAGCAATACTTTTTGCGGGACAGATTGAAAGTTGGCCTTTATTATTTGGATTACTGGCAGCACTCGTTCCAATGTCATTATTATCAATCTATCTGACAGCTGGTAAAATTGAACAGATCAAATAAAATGAATTTACATCTTTATTTGAAAACAGCTTTCAATATTAAATTAATTAACACAATATTCTAAAATTGGAATATTCAGATACTATAAATATGAAACTTAAAAGTAAAGTAGCCGTTATTACCGGTGGTGCACGCGATTTGGGCCGTGCTATTTCAGTAAAATTAGCTTCCGAAGGAGCTAAAGTAGTCATCAATTATTACGACAATGAAGATGATGCACTTGAAACATTAAAACTTGTTCAGGAATCAGGTTCAGAAGGAATTATTGTACAAGGTGACATGACGAAAGCCGAAGATGTAAAACGTGTATTCGATGATACAATCAAAGCATTCGGAAATGAAATTCACATTTTGGTGAATGTTGTAGGTGGAATCGTTGGAAGAAAAGCTATTACAGAACAAGACGAAGACTGGTACAATTTTCTTATGGATGTAAACATGAAAAGCTGTTGGTTATGTACCCGTGAAGCAGTTCCTTATATGGTCTCAGGATCATCCATTGTCAATTTTTCATCATTAGCTGCACGTGATGGAGGTGGACCGGGTGCATCCATGTACGCAACAGCCAAAGGTGCTGTTATGACATTTACAAGATCTATGGCCAAAGAACTTGGACCAAAAGGCATCCGGGTAAATGCATTGGCTCCGGGAACTATTGCAACATCTTTCCATGACCGTTTCAATACTCCAGAAAACCGCGAACGTATGAAAGGTATTTACCCCCTTCGTCGTGAAGGTGATGCTGCTGATGTGGCTGATTTAGTATTATTTCTGGCTGGTACCGATTCTGATTACCTGACAGGGACAAATATTGATATTAATGGTGGGATGTCATTCTCTTAATCACTTACAAACTAAAGGCACGAATAAAAAGCTCCATACTCATTTAATTGAGTATGGAGCTTTTTTCAATTATTACCATTCTGCAATATATTCCTCAAAATGATTTGATATGCATAGAAGAGATATTCAACCATATCATTTATCGTTGAATTAACTTTACTTTTATATCCTTTTTGTCTGATTGCTAGCATTTGGGAATATAATAATTTCTATTCACCCCAGGCGTTTAATTGTCTTTACAATAATCAAAATGGTAAGCACTATCTGAAAGAACAAGGATTCCTGAAATAATAATCGATTACTCTCTTTTAAATACAAAACCTCCCCGCTCAACTGAATGAGCGGGGAGGTTTTGTATTTAAAAGAAGTCATTGTCGAGTAAGTCGTCAAAGTCATTATCATGTTCATATTTGGGTACAAAAAAAACCTTCATAAAATAAATTATGAAGGGCTCTAAAAACGGCATTATCTACTCTCAAATACATTTTGTAGTATATGGAAAAGAAACGTCTTAATTTCGTTGTATGGAACATATTTAATGGAGCAGGATACCCCCGTCAGCGTTACAGTATTTCTGCAATGAATCCCATTAAATGATTGATGCTCTACGCTACTTAATTTTGTTTCTCTTTCCATAAAACAAAAATATTCATTTATCTTCAAAAACACAACTTTTACGATTGAGCCGCTCATTGTCGACAAAGTCGTCAAAGTCATTCTCTTGTTCACATTCGGGCACAAAAAAAGCCCTTCATAAAATAA
>Ga0302272_1000682_pt1 | contig 15317 bp, 9 predicted proteins | sample III_Bog_N1_2_FD_198772 | JGI IMG/M metagenome (GOLD analysis project Ga0302272, IMG submission 198772) | Peat permafrost microbial communities from Stordalen Mire near Abisko, Sweden - III_Bog_N1_2 | ecosystem: Environmental > Terrestrial > Soil > Wetlands > Peat | place: Sweden: Abisko...
TTATCACCCGAACTCCCTGATTGGCAAGTTGCGTACAAACATCAACCAATCCGTCATCAAAAAATTGTGCTTCGTCAATGCCAACCACATCCACATCGCCCGACATAAGCAGGATACTACCTGAAGATTCAACCGGAGTGGACCGAATAGCCGTTTTATCGTGCGAAACCACCTCGTCTTCAGAATAACGTGTATCAATCTTTGGTTTAAAAATCTCAACACGCTGTTTGGCAAAGTTAGCCCGTTTCAACCTACGAATCAGCTCTTCCGTTTTGCCGGAAAACATAGATCCACATATCACCTCAATGCTTCCACGTCTTTGCTGATTCGGATGGTTTTTTTCTGAATAAATCATGCTCTGTTTTTGAAAATTTGTTTTAGTTTTTTCTGTTTCTGCCTCGTTTATTGTACCTTTACAGCCGTTTTAATGTTCGAGACAATAATTTACATTTATTGAACTCTGCAAAGATAAAAAAATAACAAGGACGAAAATTGCTTTTAAGCAGAAAAATATAAACAGAAGGTCAATTCGTCTTCGGATTCGAAAACGACGAATAGCAATACACTTTAGAAAAAGAATGAATAATACAGAAAAAGCATCCTCCACCCAGACAACGGGAGCAAAACTTTACGTGGTACCTACTCCGGTGGGCAATCTGGAAGATATGACATTTCGGGCCATACGGATACTGAAAACTGCAGATTTAATTTTAGCCGAAGACACACGCACCAGCGGGTTTTTATTGAAACACTTTGAGATAAAAACGCCTATGCAGTCGCACCATAAATTCAACGAACATAAAACGGTAGAGAGCGTTGTCCAGCGAATTAAAAGCGGCCAGATGGTGGCACTTATTTCCGATGCGGGGACACCGGCTATCTCCGACCCCGGTTTTTTGGTGGTGCGTCAGTGCGTTGAGAATGGCATTGAAGTAGAATGCTTGCCCGGTGCCACTGCTTTTGTGCCGGCTCTTGTTGCTTCGGGCTTACCGAACGACCGATTTTGTTTTGAGGGATTTCTACCCCAGAAAAAAGGCAGGCAGACTAAAATAAACGATTTGGCTACTGAAAAACGAACCATAATTTTCTACGAGTCGCCTTTCAGGCTACTGAAAACATTGACACAGCTTTCGGAAGTATTCGGAACTGATCGCCGGGCATCCGTTTCGCGCGAAATATCCAAGATTTTCGAAGAGACCAGAAGAGGAACATTGGCCGACTTAGTGCAATATTTCACCGAACATAATCCTAAAGGTGAAATTGTGCTAATTGTTGCAGGGTTAGAAGAATAACATTACCTTTGTGCACATAAAACAGAGACTGAAACAGGCTCATTTTACTTTATTTTTTCATTGCCCAATAGTTTTATTTTATTATATATTTCTATATGAGATCAACTCTCTTTTCGCTGTCTATTTTGCTTGTCTTGTTTACTTCATGTGGAAAACAGTCTTCGGATTACAGATCACTTCAGGCTCAGAACGATTCATTACAGAATGCCAAGCAGAAGCTTCAGGAAGAAGTGGACGGATATTTTTCGGCTATGAATCAGATAGAACAAAATATCGAAAAGATTAAAAGTACCGAAAATACCATCTCTATTCAGCCCGTTGGGAAAGAGCTGGATGATGATATGCGCACCAAGATCAACGATGATATGACCTACCTGAACGATATGCTTCAGGCCAACAAAGATGAACTTGCCCGACTGAAAGCGAAAATAAAACGCAGTGCCTTCAGATCGTCGGAACTTGAACGCACCATTACCCGGCTAACAAAAGCCCTGGAAGAAGAAACTACCAAGGTAGCACAACTACAAACTGAGCTGGCTCAAAAAGACTCACTGGTTGTGAAACTGGACACGAAGGTTTCGGAGATGGGTAAGAATCTTGAAGATTTATCGACCGACAACAAATCGAAAGAAACAAAAATAAAGGAACAGGATGAGGCTATACATACAGCCTGGTATGTATTCGGGACAAAACAGGAGTTGAAAGAACAAAAGATCGTTACTACCGAAGGACTCTTCAGCCAGCAACGGGTGCTGCAACACGATTTCAACAAAAACTATTTTGTACGGATAGATGCACGCAACACCAAGTCTATTCCGCTTTACTCATCGCGAGCCAAAATTCTGACCAGTCACCCAAAATCGTCTTACACACTGGAAAAACAAAACGGTAATTTTGTACTACTTATTACCGACACCGATTTATTCTGGAGTATCAGCAAATATCTGGTTGTTGAGGTTGAATAATCAAGGCGAATCAATGCCGTTCAGATAAGAATTCGCACACAGAATACACGGATTAGACGAAAAGAAACAGAATAGAAATTCCATTTAAAATACATATTATCAAAAACACAATATTCAAATCAACTTTATATGTTCTGTAAAATCTGTGTATTCTGTGTGCTTATCTAAACGACATTGCAAAGCAAATGAAGATCTAAAAAAGGCAATGCGTTTTCCTGGTCTGGAAAGCGCATTATCTTTTTCTCCAAAAATACACTCGTGTTAGTCAGTAAATATAACGATCCGAGATAAGACTAATTATGAATTATGAATTATAAATGCATTTTTATCGATCTGGACGACACTCTTTGGGATTTCCATGCCAATGCACGGTCATCGTTACAGGAACTGTACACTGCAAAGAATCTGGGTCGGTATTTCGATAGTTTCGACCAATATTTCAACATCTACGCCAAGCGGAATGTAGAACTTTGGGAGCAATACGGAAAAGGCACTATTAGCAAAGAAGAACTATCGCTCGAGAGGTTTCGTCATCCGCTACTTCAGGTGGGCATAGACAATGCAGCACTAGCCGACCAAATAGGCGAAGAATACATGGAGCTACTACCTATACGCACCGCTCTGGTACCCCATGCAAAAGAATTGCTGAACTACCTCCACCCGAAATATTCGCTCACCATTGTGTCCAACGGATTTGTAGAGGTACAATACAAAAAACTACAGAGTTCCGGTATAGCACCCTACTTTGCGCACATAGTGCTTTCCGAAGCCGCTAAGGCTCTGAAACCCGACAAACGTATATTCGAATACGCCATGCAACTCAACGGCGTTACAGCGCCCGAATGCATTATGATAGGCGACAGCTACGAAGCCGACATCCGCGGTGCCCAAAATGCAAGAATCGACCAAATCTACTTTCAGCCCTCACCCACTTCAGACAAAAAGCCAGCAACCTATCGAGTGAAGTCGCTGGAAGAAATAATGGAGATTATTTGAAAGATTCAGAAGGAGCTTCAGTATAGAGCAATAGAATAACTAAAAAAAGGGAACTACTCAAATGAGTAGTTCCTTTTTCGTATAATTTCAATCAAAGAATTATTTATCCCACCACACGTGGTCAGTAATCTTAATTCCCGTTGGCATATTTGCACCATTATATAACCTTTCATCCGATGGATAAGGAAATCTACGAGGAATTTCAGAAGTAAAGGCACCCGCAGCAAGTCCCAATGTTGGATATCCGGTTCTCCTCCAATCAGCAAATGTTTCTAGCTGCAAGAAAGAACTTAAATACTTTTGATTCATAATTTTTTCCAGACTTATAGTTGCAGCTGTGATTGAATTTGCAGCAAACCAATCCGCATCATATACTCCTTCTCGATCAAGCGAAGCTTTCAAACCGGCATTATAAGCAAGTACAGCTTCAGGAATCTTGCCTGTTTGAAAATCAGCTTCTGCTTCAATAAACTCAACCTCCGCATACGACATCAAATAAACAGGACTTGCAGACGAGGCATAGTTAGAGCCAATAGGCGACGCAGATGAGTTCAACTCTCCGGGTGCAGAACCTACATAGACCAATTTTTCAACCCCTTTCACAGTAGAAGTATCTGTTAATGCGTAATAGACAGGTAGCCGCGGATCATTAGTGGTCTGAAGCATTTTTAAATAAGTTGCATTTCCACCTACATATCCACCACGTTCTTGAGAATATTGAAACATTGGATTTGAATTGTTATACGCTGAGCCAAATTTAAATTTCAGATCGTCAGCATTACTGGTATAAGCATTTGCAAGTGCTGTTAACACATCCGTATATGCAGCATTACCGCTCTTTACTAAATGAAGTTTATATCTGGCTATCAATGCATAAGCTGTTTTTTTCCACGCTTTCAAATCACCACCATAAATCAAATCTTCAGCTCCAGGTTCAAAAGTACTTTTTGTTGCGCCCAAATCTGTTATTGCACCATCTAGCAACGAGAAAATTGTTGCATAAATTGTTTGCTGAGTATCATACTTCGATTTTGTTTGACCATTGGCTGCATTAAAAGCGTCAGAATAAGGTATATCACCCCAAAGATCAGTTGTCACACCGAGTTGATATGCCATAAGTATTTTGGCTATACCTCCATAATGTGGGGAATTCTGACTTACAGCTTTCGCCATAAGTATTTTAGTATTATACATCCCCGGATTATAAAGGTTATAACTCCATGCGTTATTAACATCGGATTCACTAATATTATACACATCATTATCTCCGGCCTGACTTTGCAAACCTGCAATTTGTTGCATCCATCCGCAAGTTGTTCTGGCCAAATCACCACCTACAACATAAGCAAGGTTAGCTTCAATTGGTGCAACAATTGATGACATTGATACATCCGCTGGATTATTCGGATCAGTATTAAGCGAAGAATCAATCCAACCCGAACACGAGCTTAATAACGCCGTTATCGACAATATTGAAATAAATTTTATTTTCATAATGAATAATTTTAAAGATTACAATTCAAGTTTTAATCCAAAAACCATTGACTTAGTACCGGGTGAATTGAAATAATCAAGACCCTGGGCATTAGTAGCTCCCGTTAAACTAGTTTCAGGATCTACTCCAGTGTAAGGTGTAGACAACCATAGATTACGTCCTGTAGCATAAACTTTCAATCGTTTGAAGAACGCATCTTTAAACACTCTTCCAAGCTCATACGAAATCGTAATCTCTCTTAGTCGTACCCAATCTGTCTTTTCCACAAACTGTTCTTGAGCAGGATTTGATCCACCTCCAATATTTTTATAATAATATTCAGAATAAGTAGTTTGAATAGTATTTGTTCCCGAGGTAGTAATAGTACCATCAGAGTTAACATGTCCCATAACACCAGAGAAAACAACTGCTTGCCCTCTGTTTTCAGTCTCCTGCGACGTTCCAAAACCGTTCATTCTCGATTTTGTTCCATTCCACATCAGACCACCATGCTTAATTTCAAGAAGGAAAGACAATGCAGCTCCTTTGTAGCTAACTTCATTTGTAATACCCAGAGTCCATTTAGGGGCTACACTTCCCAAAGCTTTCATGGTATTATCTTTGATAGGATAGCCATATCCATCTGTACCAACTTTATCATTAATAACGACATTTCCATTAGCGTCCTTAACAAATCCAGTACTATAAATAGTCCCGTAAGCCTGTCCTGCCACAGCGTCTACTTCAATACCGGTAAATCCTCCTAAAAATATATTGTCGACCCCATCAGCCAGCGATAGAACTTTATTTGTATTTTTAGTGAAGTTGAATATACAATTCCAGCTTAAATCTTTCGTTCTAATGGGCATAACACTTGCCATAATTTCAATACCCTTATTTTCCATAGTAGCAGCATTTCTATACGTTGCATTATAGCCACTCGTACCGCTTACAGGCACATTTAATAACAGGTTCTTATTTTGGTTATTATAGTAAGTAAAATCAACATTCACACGATTATCCAATAACTTGAGTTCGACTCCAATTTCACGAGACAATAGAGTTTCAGGTTTTAGCGAAGCATTAGCAAGGGTATTAGATGTAACAAAGCCGCCAACGCCATTAAAAGGGAAAGAGACACCAGACGCATAGCCATCACTAACTTTAGCTAAAGTATATACATTCTGAACGTTATACGGAGTCGGCGCATTAGCTATCTTAGCATAAGATGCTCTTATTTTACCATAATTCAGGATCTTATTCCCCTTCAACGCTGGTAACTCTGTAAAAAGGAACCCTAAACTTACTGAAGGATAAAAGAAATTATTATTTGCCTTAGGAAGCGTTGTAGACCATTCATTTCTTCCAGTCAGACCTAAATACAACATATTTTTATACGAAAACTGCAAATCAGCATACAAAGCTGCAGTTCTGTATTCATAAGTAGATTCGCGGACCAACTGAGAAGTTGTATTTGAGATATGATAAAAATCAGGTCCAATATAGGTATCACCTTGCGCATACAATTGTTGAGAAGATGATTGATACATATTCTGACCAATAGTAATATTTGCATTAAAATCAGTAAATAACTCTTTATTGAAATTAGCGGTCAAATCAGAGTTTATATCATTATTATAATGATTATCTAATTGTTGTTGACCCGCAGGTTGAGAATTCGAGTTTATAGCAACATGACCCTTACGTCTATCATTGTACAAATCATCACCAAGCTTATATGCAATTGTTATTTCAGAAGTTGGTTTATAAACCAAAGCTAAATTTCCGATTAATCGATCCACCTGGCTATCAAAAAGATTTTGATTTACAGTCCAATAAGGATTATCATAATAAGGATAATAACTTCGTTGTGATCCATCGGCAGCATACATGTAAGCATCCTGATATTTATAGCCGTCTTTACCATGACCATTACTATTATCAAACGATGTTGCGCCACGTAGCAACCCTAACATCACACCTGATGTATTAGAGCCCTGTTGCACTGCATTTCCTCCAGATCGCACATAATTTGCAGTTCCGGAAACTGTCACCTTTGAGCCTAATTTTGTTTCTCCCGATAACTTTATAGATGTTTTATTAAATGTGTTTTTAGGAATTACGCCCTTTGTAGTAGTATTACCTATTGACATATAAAAATTACTAATTTTATCGCCACCAGACAATGACAAAGTATTATCTACCGTTGTCCCTGTCAGAAAGAAGTTGCCCACATTATCATATGCCTGTGCAACTTTATCAGATATAGCAGTCGGATCTGTAGCCATCACCAAATCCCCACTGGCATTATAACGCATATCTGATAATTTAGGACCAAAAGACGCATTGCTTGAAGTTTTATAAGTTCCACCAGAACCTTGAGCATACATACTTTGAGTAGCTGGCAACTGACTCACATTATCGAAACCAACTGATGACGACAAACTCACATTCATTTTCCCTTTACTGTTTGTCCCTTTTTTAGTTGTAACAAGAACTACTCCATTACCGGCTTTCATTCCATAAAGAGCTGTAGCAGCTCCTCCTTTTAATACTGAGATAGTTTCAATATCATCCGGATTTAAGTCAATTGCACGATTTGAATAACTTACTCCACCTAATAAATTGTTACTTAAATCATCAGGATTACCTGAGTAACTCATTGAATTGTCGATAGGAACACCATCAACAACAAACAAAGGTTGATTGTTACCATTGATTGAGTTTTGTCCACGGATGGTAATATAAGAAGATGCACCTGCTGTACCAGCAGAGCTTGTGATATTAACACCAGCCATCTTTCCTGTCATAGCAGACAATACATTTCCTGTTGATGCATTATTAATATCATCTCCCTTAACATCCTGAACTGCATAACCCAAGGATTTCTTTTGTTTAGAAATACCCAATGCAGTTACAACTACTTCGTCCATCAGTTTCGAATCGGACTGAAGCGTTACCATCATGCCGTTTTTAGCTTCAACTTCAGTTGTTTTCAACCCAACATAAGAAATCACCAAAGTTTTTTCACTACCCGGCAAACTGATTCTAAATTCACCATCTGTATTCGTTATTGCACCCTGGCTAGTACCTTTAACCTTTACAGTAGCACCAATAACAGGTTGCCCATCATCTGCCGAAAGAACCTTTCCGGAAACAGATTTTGATTGAGCATTAACCAAACCCACTCCTACCAAAAAGAGACAGGTCAATAAGAACGTTAGTTTTCTCATAAATTTCACATTTTGTTTATTAATCTTCTTTAATTTGCGCGTACTTCTTTATATGTCTATTCAATCAGACTGCAAAAATAGCGTAAAATAAGATACAAAACAAGCATATTTTGTAGACAAACGGTAAATATATACAGAAATAGCATATCAAATTGATAGTACGTTGAACTAAATTGCAGGACAATAAATAATAAAAACATACTTTCACGTTTTCATTATTTCATACAATACTGGAAATGTGTGAATTAAAAAACATATGTGAATTACAAAGGACATTTCCAAATGAAAGCAAAAAAAGATCAGGAAAAGAGTTCAACACAATAAATATTTTCTACTACAACAAATATTTAACGAACCAATGGTCTATGCACCCAACTTTATAGGCTTAATCACAACTTTAACAGAGATGACTTTGCATAGACAAACGTACACAATATCAAACCCACTTTGGGCAAACTCGAGACATTAACCAATAAGACAGAGTTATCAAAAAGAAAAACAATACGCCAATTTTGTAATGCTTAAAACCGCCCCCTATTCGCTCTGATACATCAGCAAATCGTTGAGAGATTGCGATAGGAGAAAAAATACCTTCAATTTATTATAAAAAGAAACTCCGTATACCAGTTGGTATACGGAGTTTCTTTTTTGAGATATATCACCTTATTTTTCAGGTGCAGGATCAGTAGTTTTAGTTCGTCCTTTATATATGGCTAAATTATTAATATATTCATCAATACGTTGATTGAGTTTATTCACAAAATCAACATAAGGCGCTTCACCGTTTACAATTATCAAAGCATTAATTTTTCCACCATAGTCCGATAAGCTCCATCCACTTCAACACGAACTTGTTTCATGCGTAACCGGGTTTTCTCACCCAGCTCATCGTAACGATGGTTCTGCGTTTTCACAAATTCTTTTTGATTAGCGTCTAACTCAATTACCCAATCGTCTATTTTAGCAGTTTTCACATCAGCTGCATACGGGCCATTCAAATCAGCCAACAACTTAACAATATCTCCACTCTCTTTGCTATAAGCCTTCTTGGCAATATCACCGGTGGTATCACGCAAAATTTTCAATCTTCGTGCAGCTTCTCTCACCGCTGCATTGAAATGTTTCAATCCGCTTTTGATGGCATCATCCATTCCATCAATCGTATTATCACGTACAATATCTGCTTGCGACAACAATTCCGAATAACTACTTTTTCGGACAAAGTTCAAAGCCTCTTCTTCATCCTCAATCAAAGGAAAGTAGGTGGCATACTCAGCTGTAACCAGCAAAGTGGCAGCTGTAAAATAAATAATCAGCCCATTTACGTCGGACTGAAAGCTGTAGTGTTCGTTGTTCTGAAAACGAGACAGCGGGCAATCTTTGATTTTTAGCATAATCATGTCTTATTTAAAAGGTATATAATAGAAAATTGTTTCTATTGGTTTTTGGCATTGAATATTCCTATTCAAAACCGATTGAAATCGTCGTACTAGTACGAACGAGTGCCGCAATTTCGTTTCATTCATTCGTACTAGTACGAACGAGCGCCGCAGTTTCGTTTCATTCGTTCGTACTAGTACGACGTTTTTTCAAGTTTCGAAAGCGCTATATCACGCACATACTGTGATAGTTACTAAAACTTGGCTCCAAAATTACAAATAATATTTTTGATTTCCAAGCGTAGTACGCTGAGAGTAGGTGTTATTTTATATATTTTTAGCTTTTTGTGTTAGAATTAAAAATAGCACTGCAAATAGAAGAAAGAATGCGCCCTTGCAACCTATATTCAAAACACCCCCTTCACGACAGACGTATCTGCAACTAATGACAAAATGCAAGGCAGATTCACATCAACAAATTAGATTAATATGGGCAACGGACAAAAAGAAAGGAATTGCTATTATAAGCAATTCCTTTCTTTTATTTAAGATTAAGAATTCACGTACTAATCAACATGATCCAAAACCATTAGAAGACAATAACTATACCTTTATTCTAAATGGCATAACAACATCGTTTCAATGTATCACAGTTCGTTTTGTTGAATCAAAGGATTTGTATCCAATTCTTTTTGAGGAATCAACCATTGCCACATTTTATCACCGACTGGTATAGTTGTAACATTCATAAGAGCTGAAACGTGGTTTGCGCCACTCCGATCAAGAGGTAAATTCAACCGTTTCAGATCAAGAAACCTGAAACCTTCGCCCCATAATTCCACCCGACGTTGAGTCAGAATTTCATCAATTAAAGCTTGCCCTGTCTTAGTTGATTTTACATACGAAGGATCTCTACTTACAGCCAATGTATACAATGCATCCTGAGCTTTTGCATCTTGTCCTGCGCGCGCAAAACCCTCAGCTTCGATTAAGTACATTTCAGCTGCACGCATCATTACAACATCACCTACACTCGAACTATAATCTACAACAGCAAACTTTGTATTCATATAGTTATATCTTTTAAATGAAGTCGTGGGAAGTACAATTTCCTTTAAAGTAGTTTCCTTGGGGTGCCAAATACCTTTACGAACATCTGTATCCGAAATTTTAGCATACAACAAAGAGTTGATGCACTTTGGACAAGATCTTACAGCAGTTGCATTAAAGTTATAAGACATAAATGCAAAATAACTGTAATAATAAATAGTTTGGTCTGTCGCCATGATTGACCCCCATATCCATTCAGGATTCTTTGCACTATTAAATCCCTCCAGATATTCTTGATTAGACATTAACGAGTAGCCAGCACGAGCAGTAGCCGCAGCAGCCGCAGCTTCAGCCCACTTACCCTGATTAAGCAACACCCTAGCTTTGATACCTGTTGCTACATTTACATCAAAATGTGATTTATTATCACGAGGACTCGTACCTGCAAATAACGTGATTGCATTATCTAAATCCTGATTCACCTGCGTGTAAACAGCTTCAACAGTAGCTCTAGGTTGCGGGAAACTAGCTTTAGTAGTAGCCACCGTCATTAAAGGTACACCTAGTTGATCATTTATCGTTCCGGAAACATATCTTTTACCATACAATTGAACCAGAAAAAAATGAGCCCATGCTCGGTATGTCAACGCTTCAGCTTTCACACGATCCTTTTCTTTTTGCTCTCCTTGGACTGAATCTACACCGTTAATAACGACGTTTGAGTTATTGATAACTTGATACATAAAATCATACGGATAGAAATCCCATAATGCATTAACGTTACGGTGAACCGTCCACCGATAAACACCATTAGCATAATACTGATTAACGGGAAAAATCAAATCTTCACCCATAGCATCCATAGCAATCATCAGACCGGCATATCCTCCCATATCTTGAGATCCTCCATTGTCACCCTCCCATTGTTGGTACATCATACGGTGAATTCCATTAATAGCGGCTTCTGCATTTCCAAGGGTTGCAATCGCCATGCTTGATGGCACCGCAGTTGTAGGAGCCGTTTCCAGAAAGTTTTCCTTGCAAGAGCAAAACAAACTAAATATTAGAGCTGTAAATATTATTTTTTTCATATAGCACATATTTTAAAATGTAAAATTAACGCCTAAAGAGATAATTTTAGATGGGTTGTAGACATTTGAGGTAGTACCTGCAAACGATTCGGACACATTCATACCCTTACGTTTAGACAGAATAAATAAATTCTCCCCTGACACAAAGATTCTACCGTTACTAGCCTCTAAAGCTCTCATCCAACGACTTGGAAAATTATAACCCAAGGTTAGGTTTTTAAACATTAGATAATTCCTCGAAATCAAAAAACGATCGCTAGCTGCATTAAAGTTGGTAGCTTGCCCTGCATCCATACGGGGAACATTAGTCACATCCCCAGGCTTCTGCCATCTGTCCAAGATGTCTACATGCTTTGGTCCATAGGCCGAAGCAACCATTAACGATTGATAATTTGTATCATATATTTTACCTCCTAAAGAGTAGGTAAACATGAACGAAAGGTCAAAACTTTTGTATTTTACTGTATTAGTAATCGCACCTTGAACTGTAGGTAATGAAGAACCGGAATAACCATAACGGCCATTGTTAACATTAGTAGTCAATGTATCGGTACCAATAACCACCCGATTGGTCGCTGTTGTTTTATCCTGAGCATAATACAGAGCCGAACCGTCAGCTGGATTTACACCATACCACTGGCGCAACCAAAAATCATACATTGAATGACCCTCAGCTAGTTTTTTTAATCCAGTAGAAGTGATAATTTCTTTAGCAGTGCCATCAGCATTTTTAGGCATCTTCGTTATTTTATTTTTATTCGTAGAGGCAGTTAGATCAATTGTCCAAAGAAGATCTTTGGTTTTAATAGGATCAACAGAAACCATAAGCTCAAAACCTCGATTAAACATTGTTCCAATATTTCTCCAAATACTAGATATACCACCAGAAACAGTAAGCGGTTCAGAAAATAGCAAGTTAGAAGATATACGATTATAAAACTCCACAGAACCTCTCAACCGATTAAACAAACCATATTCAAGAGCAAGATCAAACTGAGCATTTTTTTCCCACGTTAGATCTTTATTTTCCAAAGAATTCAACCAGAACCCAGCTTCAGTGCCATTGTTTTGAATATTAGAAAGCCCCTGATAAGGAAAATAATCTTCTTTATTGGTACTTGTTAGAAAATATTCATTACCATTCTGTCCATAAGAACTGCGAAGTTTCAATGAGTTAATGAAATTATATTCTTTCATAAACTTTTCCTGATCAATACGCCAAGAAGCACCTACACCCCAGAAAGTTCCCCAACGATTATCTTTTGCAAACTTAGAAGAAGCACTGCGATTGATATTGGCAGAAAAATAATACTTGTTGTCAAAGTTATATTCCAAATTTCCAAGATACGATTCAGTTCTCTTTTCTGAAGAATAACTGTAAGCATCATTGGTAGTTGTAAAATTGTATAACTCATAATTACCATTGGCAATTAACCCCTGACGCATTGCATACAAATCCTGATATTTAAATTTATAACTTTCATGAATAGCCTTTACTGATAAATTGTGAGAACCAAACGATTTTTCATAAGACAATATTTGATTCAAATTCCAAGACTGTTTATCGGAAAAATCCCTTTGACCACGTCCAGCAGGTGCTCCATCTCCTACCAACGTATTTTCATAGACAGATTCTTTATAATCCGAAAAATCACCGGCACCATTTACTGTCAATTTAAAATTCTTCAAAAAACTAAGTTCAGCGAATGCCCTCACCCCTAGTGCCTGACGAACGTAACTATTTTGATTCCATTCAGTCTCTGCGACGATATGGCGTCCCGGATTTGTGGCACGATTTGAAGTATAATCATATTGTTTTTGTCCAGAATCATCTAATATATAGTCACCTGTAGAAGCATCGTGCAAATGAATCGGATAAATAGGAGCCATACTACGGGCAAAATTAAACGGATTTACAAAGGCTGCATTGTCATCAGAACTTGTTTTTGCAAATTTTGAATTTGAACGAGACCCATTTATACTGATACCTGTTCTTAAATAACTTGTCACCTTCGATTCTACATTTGCACGAGCATTAAAACGTTCAAAATCCGAGTTAATAACATAGCCTTTTTCATTCAAATAACCCAAAGAAAAGAAGTATTGAGTCTTTTCGTTGCCTCCTGAAATATTCATTCCATAATCCTGACGAATACCAGTACGCTCTATTGCATCAAACCAGTTGCAGTCATCGGCATACTTTAATTTAGCATTAGAATTTAACACTCCATTAGTCGAAAAAATTTCAGCATCACCTACAGTGTAAGGATTCATATAAAGTGCTCCTGAAATTAAATTATCTGAAGCATATTGACCGGCAGCCGTAGCACTCAAAGCAGTCCCAGAGGTTGGATACATTTTATTATTACGCAAAGTTTCCCAAGCAAGTTTCATATAATCGTTTACGCCAACAGTTTGTTCCTCCGATAGTCCCCTGGAAACAACGCCAGTAGTAGCCTTAAATTGAACACGGGCTTTGTCTTTTTTTCCTTTTTTAGTAGTCAACACAACTATACCATTGGCAGCTTTAGCTCCATATAATGCTGTAGAAGCAGCATCTTTTAATATCGTCATACTTTCAATATCATCAGAACTAATGTCCGAGATCGCTCCTTCATAAGGAATACCATCTACGATATAAAGAGGATTATTAGACGCGTTGATAGAACCGAAACCACGCACACGTACATTAATATCTGATCCCGGTTGCCCACTATTTCCTGCCACTGTCACACCAGGAGTACTTCCTTCTAGTGCTGCAGTTACATTAGACATCGATCTATCGGCAATTTTAGCAGATGAAATGACACTTGCAGAGCCTGTAAATGAACTTTTTTTAGAAGTTCCATAAGCCACCACAATAACTTCATCAATCTGTTTGGAATCTGCGTCCAGCTTAACAACTAATCCATCCTTCACGTCTACTTCAACCGTTTTCATTCCAACGTAAGAAATAATTAGTTTTTTTTCATTTACAGACAAGTTTATTCTAAATTCCCCATCTGTATTTGTTATAGTACCCTGACTCGTACCTTTAACTTTAATGGTTGCCCCAATAACAGGTTGCCCATCATCTGCGGAAAATACCTTTCCGGAAACAGATTTTGATTGAGCATTAACCAAACCCAAACCTACCAGAAACAGGCAGGTCAATAAGAACGTTAGTTTTCTCATAAATTCAACATTTTGTTTATTAATCTTCTTCAATTCACATTTTTTCAGTAACCTTCTTTAAATAGTTTGCAAAAATAAAGGATTAATAATTAAAAAACAAGCGTTTTTGTTGACAAATGGGAAAAATATGCAGAACTTTTGTATCAAAATGTAGGCAGGTTGCGAGTTTAGTCATGAAAAAGAACTCTAAAAAACATATTTCAACAACCAAATCACTATATATAATATTGATAATAAGCATATAAAAATACGAATAGATATAAAAATAAATATCATACAAAAAATTGCAAACAAAGTAAAATGAAAAAAAATAAATAGAATTTTTTTTCATTCAAGCTCATATTTAACGCTTAAAGAGTAGGAAAGTGGAAATAAAAGATCAAAAACACATAAAAAACCACATAAAATTCACAAATAGTTTCAATTTAAAACCGGCTACTATCAAAAAGAAATGAAAATATAGAAAGATTTTACATGTAAGAATTCATTAAAAGCAGCTTTTACATTGATCCGAGGAAGTGCAACAAAATAATAAAGGATCAATGTAAATATCCGGTGGAGTAGTTGCAAATAAGCAAGTGTCTTTTTATCTTTGTGTAAAAAAGTTCATGCCCTTAGATTACGATTTAGCCTCCTTGATTCTTCCTTTAGACATATTACCTT
>Ga0302272_1000683_pt1 | contig 15306 bp, 10 predicted proteins | sample III_Bog_N1_2_FD_198772 | JGI IMG/M metagenome (GOLD analysis project Ga0302272, IMG submission 198772) | Peat permafrost microbial communities from Stordalen Mire near Abisko, Sweden - III_Bog_N1_2 | ecosystem: Environmental > Terrestrial > Soil > Wetlands > Peat | place: Sweden: Abisko...
CGCCATTGCTGGTAGAACCGCTTGGCGCATTGGGAAACAACGCGGCATTGAGCGTTTCAACCACCTGTCGTTTCTTCGTATCGATTATGGAAACAGAGTTATCGTTGGCATTGGCCACAAAAAGATAATTGCCGTTTTTAGTCATACACATCTCATTTGGGTTACTTCCCACGGGAATTTCGTGGGTGATTTTCTGCTGTGCAATATCGTACACCAACACTTTTTTCCCACCCCAAAGACTAATATACAGCTCTTTATTATTAGTCGAAAGCAAACAAGTATAGGCCTCATTCTCCAAAGGTAAAGTTTGAATCACCTTTTTGGTGGAAAGTTGCACCACGTAAAGCGAGTTATTTTCGCGGGTTACCGTAAAGAGCCTGTCATGCTTTTCATCAAGGGCTATACCGGCAGGTGATATTTTCACCGGCCAACGCTTGCCAAGTACGATAGTGTCTTTCAGTATCAAATTTCGGCTACTGAGGTCGTATCGATAAATCACATTATCGTTGCCCCCCGACACGTAGAGCGAACGGTCGTCTGCGCTGAAGGCAAGTCCATACCATGCTTTAGGTATAACTACCGAGCTGATTATCTGTTGTTGACGTGCATCTATCAGGTCAATGGTTTGGGTACTTTGACCATTGTTGGTGACAGCCAGCAAACGTTGATTGTGACTTACCGACAGATTGAGCGGCAAATCGCCCAATGTAATATTTTCTCCCGCAGGCGTCAAATTCCATCCGTTAGGAAGACTCACTTTTCGTGCTTGCAGTTGCTCTGCCGTTTGAGCAAACAGACTACTTGCCAGAATTACAAATATGCCTAAGGCACAAGTTTTTTTTATCGAAATCATAAAAAATTATTTTGAGTACAGTTTCCTTATTTCAAACTCAACATCAGTTTCTCAATGGCTTTGCGGGTATCGGTATAGCTTCCCTGAAAATTATTCACCATAATGGAAAACGCGTACTCCTTGTTGTTCAGCTCAATATAACCCGAATAGCACAACACGCGGCGGATTGAACCGCTTTTGGCTATCACCTTACCTTCGAGCGAAGTTCCGGCCAATAGTTTTTTCAACGTCCCGCTTACTCCGGCAATAGGTAGCGAAGCAAAAAAAGCAGCTTTATAATTGCTCTTAGTGCGCATGTACGTAAGCAACTGCACGAAAAAAGCGGGAGAGATACCATCAATGGGCGACAAACCGCAACCATCCTGCAAAAACAGCGACGACACATCAGCACCCTGCTTTTTCCAAAAGTTTTTTACTTCAGTCACAGCCTCATCGTGTGTAGCCACAGCATTATTTATCAATGCCAACCGTTTGAAGAGATGCTCTGCATAAAGATTATTGCTCTGCTCATTGGTCTCTTTAATGATTTCGGCCAAAGTGGGCGATTGATGCACAAAAAAGCGTGTATGCACATCACGATTCAACACTTCGTCGATGGGGGGTGCTGACACAGAAATCCCCGCGGCATTAAGCCTTTCGGTAAAAAGAGAAGCAAGTTTTAATGGTGGATTGGGCATATCGCCCTTTATGGTAAACAGTTCACGATTGGAAGGAATAGTGCCTGTAATGGTACGTTCGTTGCTGTACGGCGCTCCGTGAAGATAACCGTCATCGTCATCTTCACCTACCTTGCCGGTTGTCATCATGTTATGAAAATTCAGTTCATACATGGCCGGTGAAGTTCCTGTAATTTGCGGTGTGGTACCCGGTGCACCGGTTTTAAACATCAATGTATAGGTATTATCGTAGAGCGAAAGTCCGTAAACACCTGCAGCATAATAGTTCCCCATATTTTGCCATGTCCAGTCGGGCGAAGTCACTTCTTTGTCAAAAGCGGATACATTGGCAATGACATGCCCTGCCACTGTTTTAATTCCTGCTTTACGCACAGCTTCCACCCAACGGCTTATAAAATCGCGGTCGTTATATACTTCCGAACCGATAGTCGGGTCACCGCTACCCACAATATAAATATTACCATGAAGAACTCCCTTATTATCTATTGTGCCGTCATATTCCAAAGGGGTTTCAAACCGAAAATTGGCACCCAGCAATTCCAACGCAGTAGCAGTGGTCACCAATTTCATGTTCGATGCCGGTATCAAACTTTTATCCGAACGGTATTCCAACAAGGTTTTCCCGCTTTTCACCTCTTTGACCAACACACCCAGATTAGCACCCGAAAACTGAGGAGTATTTATAAACTCTTTAAGGGCACGCGGCTCTGCATTGGCTGATAACAAGCAGAAACAGAAGAACAAAATAGGTAATTTACGAAACATAGAACAAGAATTAAATGGATGAGAAAGTGAATAAGCGCGAATTCGAAAGAGCTGTCCTCGTCGGGCAAAAATGACAATACAAAGAAAGCATAGTTTCAACGAAAGACCAACTAACAATATGTTAAAAAAAGAGTTTGACAGCAGACGAAAAGAATAAAAAACCAAGGAATTCTTATTAATTATGTCGTGCCTCCTTCGGGCGCTTTGTATTGAACTGAATCTCTTCTTTGTCAGGGTGCTCACTTTTAATATTATTTGCCAAATCCATTTGCTTTCCCCATCGAAAATTGCTAAATTTGCCTCCTTGAAAACCCTCTCACTTTCACCCATGATCACTTATTTCAAAAACGCTGACAGTCACCTGATAGCTGTCCAATCGAAGGCTCAGTTAACAGTTCCTGACCTCGAAAAATTAACTTGGTTGTTTGAAAACGCCGCCATTGTGCGCGATGAAGAGATAACCGGAACCTTTATAGGACCTCGCCGCGAAATGATAACGCCGTGGAGTACAAATGCCGTCGAAATTACTCAGAATATGGGAATTGACGGCATTTTGCGTATAGAAGAGTTCTTTGCCGCCGACGAACACACGGAACACGACCCAATGCTGCAACGCGTCTATTATCGGCTCACGCAAGATATATTCACTATCAGTAAAACTCCTGAAGCCATCCGCTACATTGATGACATTGCTGCCTACAACAAAAGCGATGGATTGGCATTGAACGATGACGAAATAGAATACCTGAACGGCATCAGCAAAAAAATAGGCCGTCAACTCACCGACAGCGAAGTATTCGGTTTTTCGCAAGTGAATTCCGAGCATTGTCGCCATAAAATCTTCAACGGACAATATATTATTGATGGAAAAGAGAAAGAATCCACACTTTTTCAGCTCATCAAAAAAACCGCCAAAGCCAATCCCAACAAATTGGTATCGGCCTACAAAGACAACGTGGCTTTCAACGCAGGGCCGGTAATCGAGCAATTTGCACCCGACACCGCTGACAAGCCCGGCACCTTTGCAACAAAAAATTTTGAATCGGTTATCTCCCTGAAAGCCGAAACACATAACTTCCCCACAACCGTAGAACCGTTTAACGGCGCTGCAACCGGCACCGGAGGTGAAATCCGCGACCGTTTGGGTGGTGGCAAAGCTAGTCTTCCCATTGCCGGAACTGCGGTTTACATGACCTCATATGCCCGCAATGACGCTTCGCGCGGCTGGGAGCAAGCTCTTCCGGCTCGTAAATGGCTCTATCAAACACCCGAACAAATTCTTATTAAAGCTTCCAACGGCGCCAGCGATTTTGGTAACAAGTTCGGTCAACCGCTTATCTGCGGCTCGGTATTGACCTTTGAACATACCGAAAACGGCAAAGAGTTCGGGTACGACAAAGTGATTATGCTTGCCGGTGGCGTGGGCTACGCCAAACGTGAGGATTGCCTTAAAGGCGACCCGAAAGTGGGTCAAAAAGTAATTGTAATGGGTGGCGACAACTACCGCATCGGTATGGGTGGCGGCGCTGTATCGTCAGTAGATACAGGTCAATACGACAACTCCATTGAACTGAATGCCGTGCAACGCGCCAACCCAGAAATGCAAAAACGGGTAGCCAATGTGATTCGTGCTCTGGCCGAGTCGGATCACAATCCGGTGGTATCTATTCACGACCACGGCGCAGGCGGTCACCTCAATTGCCTCTCCGAACTGGTAGAAGCTACCGGCGGAAAAATTGACATGAGCCAACTTCCGGTCGGCGACCCTACCCTTTCGGCCAAAGAGATTATCGGCAACGAAAGTCAGGAACGAATGGGGCTTTTGGTCGATGAAAAAGAGATTGAACACATCCGCAATATTGCCGAACGCGAGCGTGCACCGCTCTACGTGGTGGGTGAAACAACCGGCGACATGCAATTTGTATTTGAACAAAAAGATGGTGAACGCCCCATTGACCTGCGTCTCGACTATATGATTGGCAAACCGCCACGCACCATTATCACCGACAATACAATAGACGAAACACACGCACCTGTGGCTACCGATGCTACATTGGTGTACAACTACATAGAAAATGTGCTGCAGCTCGAAAGTGTGGGTTGCAAAGATTGGTTGACGAACAAAGTGGATCGTTCGGTAACAGGCAAAGTGGCCAAACAGCAAACCGCCGGAGAGTTGCAACTTCCGCTCAATGATTTGGGCGTGGTGGCGCTCGACTATCGCGGCAAAGCAGGGATTGCCACCTCTATCGGCCATGCGCCTGCCGCTGCACTCATTAATCCTGAAGCCGGTTCGGTGCTGGCTATTGCCGAATCGCTTACCAACCTTGTGTGGGCACCGCTTGTGGCTGGTCTCGACACTGTTTCGCTGAGCGCCAACTGGATGTGGCCTTGCAAAAACCCCGGCGAAGACTCCCGGCTCTATCGCGCCGTGGATGCTTGCAGCCGTTTTGCTTGCGGGCTTGGCATCAACATTCCAACGGGAAAAGACAGCCTCTCGATGACACAAAAATATGGCGATGAAAAAGTGCTCTCGCCGGGCACCGTCATCATTTCGGCTGCAGGAGAGGTGAGCGACATCAAAAAAGTGATTTCGCCCGTGTTGGTCAATGATGCTGACACTACAATTTATTGCATCGACTTTTCAAATTCTCCTATACAACTCGGTGGGTCGGCTTTGGCGCAAACTTTGAGCCTAGTGGGCGATACGGCTCCCACAGTGAGTGATGCCGCCTATTTCCGCCAAGCATTTTTAGCGGTACAAACATTAATCGAAAAAGATTTGGTGCTGGCCGGACACGATATTTCCGCCGGCGGTACATTAACCGCATTGCTCGAAATGTGTTTTGCAAATATCAAGGGCGGTCTCAAGGTAAAATTTGATGGGTTAACCAATAAAAACTATTCAATTGTTGAACTGCTTTTTGCCGAAAACCCGGCCGTGTTGGTGCAGGTGAAAGATACAAAAGCGGTAGAAACCATTCTGAAAACAAGCAAGTTGCAATTTGCTGCCATTGCGCAGCCGATTGCAGAACGCAATATCACAGTCGATTTCAACGACACCAAACTCAACTTCGACATCGACCGGTTGCGCTACCTTTGGTACAAACCATCTTACCTCCTCGACCGCAAACAAAGCGGTGAAGCCTGTGCAAAAGCTCGTTACGAAAACTACAAAACCCAACCGCTCCAATTTAAGCTAAACGAAAATTTCAGAGGTAAACTTAGTCAATACGGCCTATCACCCGATCGTAAACCTTCGGGTATCAAAGCAGCTATTCTTCGTGAAAAAGGTACTAATGGCGAACGTGAAATGGCGTATGCGCTCTACCTTGCCGGCTTTGATGTAAAAGACGTACATGCTACCGACCTTGCCACCGGACGTGAAATATTGGACGATGTCAACTTTATCGTCTTCTGTGGTGGTTTCTCCAATTCGGATGTACTTGGCTCGGCCAAAGGATGGGCAGGTGGCTTACTCTTCAACGAAAAGGCAAAAGCCACGCTCGAGCGCTTCTATGCACGTCCTGATACATTGAGCCTGGGAATTTGCAACGGTTGCCAGTTGATGGTGGAACTCAACCTGATTTACCCCGACCACGCCGAACGCGCCAAAATGCTACATAACGAATCACATAAGTTTGAGTCTGGTTTTGTGGGAGTTACCATTCCGAAAAACGAATCCATTCTGTTCAAATCGTTGGCAGGAAGCAGCCTTGGTATTTGGGTGGCACACGGTGAAGGAAAATTTAAGTTCCCATACGCAGAAGAGAAATACAATATTGTGGCAAAATACAATTACGCGGCATACCCGGCCAATCCCAACGGATCCGACTTTGCAACAGCCGGAATTTGTTCCGACAATGGTCGCCATCTGGCAATGATGCCACACTTGGAACGTGCTATCTTCCCATGGCAATGGGCGCACTACCCTTCCGATCGCAAAGCGACTGACGAAATTACGCCGTGGATAGAAGCCTTTGTAAATGCCCGAAAATGGGTGGAGAATGCGACAATAAGCTAATTTGATAATATGCTAATTAAATAAGAGATTCTCAAATAGCTATACTCTATTGGGAAAACATAAATCCCATAAAATCCCTCATCCAACAGATGGGGGATTTTTACGACTGATTATAAAATAAATCCATAAAAAACCATCAAATTTCAACCATGCAACCAATGTCAATTGTCAATGCGCAATTATCAATTGAGTTTGATTTGGTTTGCGTCGTTTTTTTTTGTTGTTTTGCATAAATATTCCACACATGACTATTCATAATTTATCCGAACAAAATTCACTTCTCAATCAGTTTCTCAAAGAGATACGTAGTGTTGATATTCAGAAAGATAGCCTTCGTTTTCGCCGCAACATTGAGCGTATTGGCGAAGTGATGGCTTACGAAATCAGCAAAACGATGACCTATCATGCCGAAGAAGTGAAGACTCCGCTGGGGGTTGCACCCGTCAATCTTCCCTGCGAACCGATAGTGTTGGGCACAATTCTTCGTGCCGGACTTCCATTTCATACCGGATTTCTGAGTTATTTCGACCATGCCGAAAATGCGTTTGTGTCGGCTTACCGAAAATATAAAGATGCATTGAAGTTCGATATTTTCATCGAATACATTGCCTCCCCATCGCTTGAAGGCAAAACCCTCATTATCACCGATCCGATGTTGGCTACCGGCAGTTCCATGGAACTTGCTATCGGTGCTTTGCTCACCAAAGGCAAACCGGAGCATATCCATATCGCCACTATTATTTCGAGCCAACCTGCTATTGACTATCTGCAGGAAAATCTCAACGCCGATAATATTACCGTGTGGGCAGCGGCTATCGACCCCGAGTTAAACAGCCACTCCTACATTATACCGGGTTTGGGTGATGCCGGCGATTTGGCTTTTGGCGAAAAACTATAAACTTCTTACCCAGCTACTATGCTCATTTTTCTCAGGCAATACTGGAAATCGATAGTTGTCATTCTTATCATTTTCTATCTCTCGCTTGCTCCTGCATCCGAATTCAAAGGCATTCCGGCCTTTCCACACGAAGATAAGCTAATCCATTTTCTGATGTATTTCGGGTTAGCAGCGGCTCTATTTTGGGAATATGCATCCAAACACGGCTTCGAGGTTGTCAATAAGAAGAAAACCTTTTTACTGATTTTCGGATTGCCTGCCATTTGGGGAGGAAGCATGGAAATCTGTCAGTTGCTTTTCACCACTACCCGTTCAGCCGAATGGTTGGATGAATTGGCCGATGCAGTAGGTGCCTGTGCCGGATATTTTATCGGCCGATGGCTGCTCACCCTCTATTACACTCGCAAACAACAATGAACGAATCATTGCGCTACCAAATAGGACTTACGCTGATAAAGGGCATTGGCCCTATATTGGCGAAGAATCTGATTGCCTATCTGGGAGATGCAGAAGCCGTTTTTCGTGAGAAGAGGCAAAACCTGGAAAAAATCCCGGGTATCGGCGAAATTTTAGCACAGGTCATTGTTTCTCAAAGTGATTTATTAAAGCGAGCCGATAAGGAGTTGGAATATATTGCCCGTCAAGGATTTACAGTCTATAGTTATACTGAGAAAGAGTATCCTTTCCGGCTAAAAGAGTGCGCCGATGCACCCATTGTGCTTTATAGCAATGGCACTATCAATTTGAACAAAGGTCGGTTTATTGCCTTTGTGGGCACGCGCAATATCACCGATTACGGTCGCACGATATGCGAAACGATGATTGAAGAACTTTCGCAACAAATACCCGATATAATCATTGTCAGCGGATTAGCTTACGGAGTGGATATTACAGCTCATAAAACGGCTCTCAAACATCAATTACCTACCATTGGTGTGGTGGCACATGGACTGGATAGGATTTATCCGTCCACACACACTTCTACGGCACAAAAAATGGTGCATCAAGGCGCCATTGTTACCGAATATCCCACAGGCACCGATCCTGACAAACCCAATTTTGTGCAACGAAACCGGATTATTGCCGGATTGTGCGATGCTACCGTTATCATTGAATCGGCTGCACGTGGAGGATCGCTACTCACTGCCGATGCCGCAAACCAATACAACCGCGAAGTATTTGCCGTGCCGGGACGTGTGGGCGATGTGCGCTCGGGAGGTTGCAACGACCTTATTCGGCAAAACAAAGCGGCGCTTGTGGAGTCGGCCGGCGATATAATTCGTGCTATGGGTTGGCAACCGAGTGGCACCAAAAAAGTGATTCAACCACTTTTGTTCAATGAACTCTCCGACGATGAACAAGCAATTCTCACCCTATTGCGCCAAAATGATTCGTTGCAAATCAACCAGTTGACTCTAAAACTCAAAGTGCCTGTCGAAAAACTTTTTTCGCTGTTGATTGAACTCGAATTTAAAGGATACGTGCGCTGCCTCCCCGGAAGCGTTTATAAGTCTATAACATAGCAAACGGCATACTTTTTGAAAATATTTCCTATCTTTGTTTCGCTTATTAATAGAAACTTTTTTAGTCCAAATAATATCATATCAATAGATTTTATAGCAAAAAATCTATATTTAATTAACAGTAAATGTAGTATTCGCAGGTTTTATTCTTTTACCTCAAGGTGATGAATTAACTGATTGATTTACTACAATTCCGGCAACTAAAGTTAAACTCCATCATTATGCAAACAGAAAGCACCATCGGCGAAAAAATCGCCACGATACGAGAATCAAAAGCCATCAGCCAAAAGGAACTGGCCGAACGTTGCAACTTATCATTGTTCCAAATCAAAGCAATCGAAGAGCAAAGTTTAATTGCCTCATTGGCGGTACTTATGAAAATTGCCCGCACGCTAGGTGTTCGCTTAGGTACATTTTTAGATGACGATTTCGGAACACGCCCTGTAGTAGTGCGCAATGACGAGGCTCATCAAACAATCAGTTTCTCCAGCCAAATATCAGCTACTCACTCACATCTCAATTTCTTTTCGCTGGCCGGAAGCAAAGCGGGTCGCCACATGGAACCGTTTCTTATTGATATACTTCCTGCCCACAACAAAGAAATTGTGCTCTCCTCACACGAAGGCGAAGAATTTCTTTATGTGCTTGATGGCTCGATAAAGATTCATTATGGCAAAGAGGAATATACCCTGAGCAAAGGCGAAAGTATTTATTACGACTCTATTGTAGCTCACTTAGTGTGCTCGGCTATTGAAAAACCGGCCAAGGTGTTAGCTGTAGTTTACTCACCTTTCTAAAAAATGAGGCCTAATATTGATCTTTCCATCACCTCGCTCACCGAAATAAACGAGGCTGTTATTGATGTGATTATTCTGCCCTGGGGTGCAACCGAACCACACAATCTGCATTTGCCCTATGGCACCGATTGCATTGCATCGACGGCTGTATCTGTTGATGCATCCAGAAAAGCATTGTTGCAGGGTGTGCGCTGCATAGTGCTGCCTGCTGTTTCGTTAGGATCTCAAAATCCGGGGCAAACAGAAATACCTCTTTGCATACATGGTCGCTACGAAACACAAAAGGCAATACTGACCGATGTGGTGGCATCGCTTTATCATCAGAAATTTCGCAAACTGGTAATTGTAAACGGTCATGGAGGCAACAGTTTCAAAAACATGATTCGCGACTTGGCGTTCGATTATCCCGACTTTACAATTGTGGTGTCAAACTGGTATGAAATCATACCGCAAACCGGATATTTTGAATGTCACGATGACCATGCCGGCGAAATGGAAACATCGGTATTGATGCATTATCATCCCGAATGGGTGCTCCTGCTCTCACAAGCAGGAGAAGGTAATTCAACCCCGTTTGCCATCGAATCGCTCAATGATAAAACAGGGTGGACACCACGCAATTGGGTAAAAACAACGAAGGATACCGGAGTGGGTAACCCCAAACATGCCACAGCAGAAAAAGGGAAACGCTATGCCAATGCTGTCACCGACCGACTGGCAAAACTTTTCGTAGAGCTGGCATCCAAAGAGTTATATTAGTTCAATATCAATTTCATTTCAACAAATAAATGGAATTGTAAATTTTGAAATTTTGAAATCTATTTAAATGCAATTATCTGACAGAACCTTAGGTGATTGGCTTGAACACTGGGCCAAAGAAACACCCGACCATGAATACATCGTTTATTCAGACCGCAACCTGCGTTTTACTTGGAAACAGTTTAACGAACGCGTAGATAGTCTTGCAAAAAGTATGCTCTCCATTGGTGTAAAAGGAGGCGATCATGTGGGTATTTGGGCACAAAACGTTCCCGACTGGCTCACCATTTTATATGCTTCGGCAAAAATCGGTGCCATTGCAGTAACAGTCAACACCAATTACAAACAACATGAGTTGGAATACTTGGTGGATAACTCCGATATGCACACCCTGTTTATAACCAGTGGTATTTTTGACAGCAATTATGTAGATATGACCTACGAAATGCTGCCCGAACTTCGGGAGTACGAGCGTGGATATTTGAAAAGCGAGCGGTTTCCGTGCATGAAAAACGTGGTGTATATCGGGCAAGAAAAATTCCGTGGCATGTACAACACCTCTGAACTTCTGCTGTTGGGTCAAAATCTGGAAGATACAGAACTTATCGAAGCAAAGAAAAAGGTTAACTGCCACGATGTTACCAATATGCAATATACATCAGGCACTACCGGATTTCCTAAAGGTGTAATGCTATCGCACTACAACATTGCCAACAACGGCTATATTACCGGCGAAAACATGAAATTTACGCAGTATGACAAATTGTGTGTCTGTGTGCCATTGTTTCATTGCTTTGGAGTGGTGCTTGCCACTATGAACTGTCTTACTCACGGCTGCACGCAGGTGATGGTAGAGCGATTCGACCCGTTGGTGGTACTTGCATCCATCCACAAAGAACGTTGCACAGCCCTCTATGGTGTTCCAACCATGTTTATTGCCGAGCTGCACCACCCCATGTTCGATATGTTTGATTTAAAATCGCTGCGCACGGGCATCATGGCCGGTTCGCTTTGCCCCATAGAGCTGATGAAGGAGGTAAGCGAAAAAATGTACCTGCAAATCACCAGTGTATATGGATTGACCGAAACTTCACCGGGTATGACTCAAACTCTTATTGACGATCCGTTTGATGTTCGCTGTACCACCGTAGGACGTGATTATCCAGGTGTAGAAGTGCAGGTTATTGACCCTGAAACAGGCGAAATATGCCCTGAAGATGTGCAAGGAGAAATGTGTTGTCGTGGGTTCAATGTAATGAAAGGCTACTATAAAAACGAAGCTGCAACTACCGAAATTATTGATAAAAACGGATATCTCCATTCGGGCGATTTGGGTGTGAAAGACGAAAATGGCAATTACCGCATAACAGGACGCATCAAAGATATGATTATCCGCGGAGGTGAAAATATCTATCCACGTGAAATTGAAGAATATCTCTACAAACTTTCACCCATTAAAGATGTGCAAATTGCCGGCATTCCTTCCGAAAAGTATGGTGAAGAGGTAAGCGCTTTTATTATTCTGAAAGAGGGACAAACACTGCCCGAAGAAGATATAAAAGACTTTTGCAGAGGAAAAATTTCCCGTTATAAAATTCCGAAATACATCTTTTATGTAGATAGTTTCCCAATGACCGGAAGTGGTAAAATACAGAAATTCAAGTTAAAAGAGCTTGGATTGCAAATATTGGAAGAAAAAGGAATTGTGGTAATATAAAAGCTTGAAACACAATAAAAATAGGAAAGGCTTTAATCAACCAAACGGTTTGATTAAAGCCTTTTATATGTTCAAGAAACAAAGTGCTACGTCTTAATTTCCCATTTCGGATAAAAATTTAACGCGTACTAAACGCACTTCTTCTTCAGTAAAGTCATCTTCGCCCAATTCTTTCAACGCATCGTGAATATTGTCGGTTTCGGCTTCACGGAAATAATCCTCAACGGCAGCAATATGGTCATCGTCCATAATTTCTTCCAAAAAATAGTCGATATTTATTTTTGTACCGGAATAGACAATAGCTTCAACTTCATCAAGTAATTCGCTAAAATCCAACCCTTTAGATTCCGCTAAATCATCAAGAGCAACTTTTCTGTCAATTGCCTGAATCACGGATACTTTTAATTTTGACTTATTAGCTACTGTTCGAACCCTCAAATCTTCAGGACGCACAATTTCATTTTCGCGTACATGTCGTTTGATAAGCGCCACAAAATCTTCACCATAACGTTTTGCTTTACCTGCTCCAACTCCGGGCACATTTTGCAATTCGTCCATCGACACCGGATAAGTAGTAGCCATGGCTTCGATAGATGGATCCTGAAAAATGACAAAAGGCGGTAATTCCAACTGTTTGGAAAGCTTCTTGCGCAGGTCAATCAACATTGCATAAAGCGCGGGATCAACTGCACTGGTACCGGCTCCACGCAAAGGCGTTTCTTCATCCTCTTCTTCGAAGTCGTTGTTTTTCACCACCATAAAAGTAGATGGATGCGTAATGAATTTCTTCCCTTTGGCTGTAATTTTCAACAAACCGTAGTTTTCAATATCCTTTTCGACAAAACCGGCCAACATTGCCTGACGAATAATCGCTTGTAAAAAGCTATCGTCTTCCTCTTGTGCAGTGCCAAATTGTTCAATTTGATCGTGTCCGTACGATTTAATATCTTCGGTTTCAACTCCGCGAAGCACATTCACCACATAATCGGTTTTGAACTTCTCTTTTAATACACATATTGTCTCTAAAATCAGCACAACCAATTCCTGAGCTTCTACTTGTTTTTTGGGATGCAAACAGTTATCGCAGCTTCCACAATTTTCCTCCATATACTCTTCTCCAAAATAGTGCAACAATATTTTTCTTCTACAAACTGAAGTTTCGGCATATGCCGTTGTTTCCAACAACAACTGTCGCCCGATTTCCTGTTCGGCAATCGGTTTTCCCTGCATAAATTTCTCCATTTTCTGCAAATCTTTCGCAGAATAGAAGGTGATGCAAATACCTTCTCCCCCATCGCGACCCGCACGACCGGTTTCCTGATAATATCCCTCAAGGCTTTTGGGAATTTCGTAATGTATCACATAGCGCACATCCGATTTATCAATTCCCATGCCAAAAGCAATTGTAGCCACTATCACCTGAACCTTCTCCATCAGGAACTTATCTTGATTGTCGGCACGCGTGATACCATCCATACCGGCATGATAAGCCAAAGCCGAAATGCCATTCACCTTTAATGTAGCCGCAAGTTCTTCCACCTTTTTGCGACTCAAACAATAGATAATTCCCGATTTCTTGGGTTGCGATTTGATAAATTTGATAATCTCTTTATCAATGTCATTATTCTTTGCCCGTATTTCGTAATAAAGATTGGGGCGGTTGAACGATGATTTGAAAACTGTAGCATCAGACATCACTAAGTTTTTCAAAATATCGTGTTGTACCTTTGGGGTAGCACTTGCCGTCAAAGCAATGATAGGTGCTGTTCCTATTTCGTTTACAATGGGACGAATCCGACGATATTCAGGGCGAAAATCGTGTCCCCATTCCGAAATACAATGAGCCTCATCCACCGCATAAAACGAAATGTTGAGCTGTTTCAAAAATTCCACATTCTCATCCTTTGTTAACGACTCAGGAGCCACGTAGAGCATTTTTGTTTTTCCACTCAGAATATCGGCTTTTACCTCATCAATAGCCGCACGCGTCAACGATGAGTTCAAAAAATGAGCAATTCCGTCTTCCTGACTGAAACTTCGCATCGAATCGACCTGATTCTTCATCAAAGCGATAAGCGGAGAGATAATGATAGCCGTACCCGGCATCATTAATGCAGGCAATTGATAGCAAAGAGATTTTCCGCCACCTGTTGGCATCAGCACAAATGTGTCTTTTTTGTCCAACACATTTTGGATAATAGCCTCCTGAGTGCCTTTGAAAACATCAAAGCCAAAAAATTTTTTCAATTGCGCTGTTAAGACAGACTGCTTATTCGCCATAGGATAAGTTAGATCTAAGATTGATTCGTTGATTTGAATTTAGCCAACGCTTTACATTTAATAGTGCAAGGGTATCGCAAGATGATAATAATTAACTAATTAAAAAGCACTTAGTGTTTAACAAAACCGGAAGAGCTATGGGATTCGGTTCATTTATGATACCGATATTACCCTTCCTGTTTGGTTGAACAAATTTATAAACAAGTTTCACATTCACCCTAATTTTTCGAGAAAAAATTTCCCATAAATGCACAAAAATTTTATATCAATGTTATTTTATGGGCTAACAATCTTATTCTCAATACACTTATGTACAAACAAAAACATCAAAAAAGCAAAAAAAAACGCGAAACCGACATCAAAAAAGACCGTTTCGCGTTTAAACTATGAAGTTTTTTGCTAAAAATGGCATTAAACGAGCTACTAAAAAGCGGTTATGCTGAAATCCTTCTCGATTTTTCCATCTTCTCGCGGGCAAAATTCAATGTTACCGACATCTCTTTTTGATCTCCCGACGGTACTTCGTACATGGCATCCATCATGATGGTTTCGGCAATCGATCGCAAGCCGCGTGCTCCCAATTTGAACTCAATAGCTTTTTCCACAATATAATCCAATGCATCATCTTCAAATGAAAGAGTCACGCCATCCATTTCAAACAGTTTGATATATTGTTTCACAATAGAGTTTTTCGGTTCGGTGAGAATACGTCTCAACGAGCTTTTTTCGAGAGGATCGAGATAAGTCAGCACCGGTAATCGTCCGATTATCTCTGGAATTAGCCCAAATGACTTCAAATCGAGCGGAGCAATATACTGTAAAAGATTTTCACGGTCTATTTCATGCCCTTTGGCTGTCGCACTATAGCCCACCACATGCGTATTTAATCGTTGTGCAATCTTTTTTTCGATGCCATCAAAAGCACCACCGCAAATGAACAGAATATTTTGCGTGTTCACCGCAATCAGGCGTTGTTCAGGATGTTTACGACCACCTTGTGGCGGCACATTCAC